>Ga0315909_10002261_pt1 | contig 24903 bp, 40 predicted proteins | sample LakEriMetagenome_11_FD_203527 | JGI IMG/M metagenome (GOLD analysis project Ga0315909, IMG submission 203527) | Freshwater fungal communities from buoy surface, Lake Erie, Ohio, United States - Buoy 2 MA125 | ecosystem: Environmental > Aquatic > Freshwater > Lake | place: USA: Lake Erie, Ohio...
TGGAAAAAACTCGATATGTCGTGGATCATGGAAACACAATATAAACATAGCGGTTATTTCCTAAACGATATTATTATTGAAGTTGAACGTAACTTGATAGCGAAGCAAAAGGAAGATTTACCAAATGTTAAAGTAATTCAGCGATTTGAGAAAACATTAAACCGTTTACTTTTGATTCAAGAATACTTCAATAAATCACAAAGTTATATTAGAGATTTAGAGCTACAAAACGAACAAATGAAACAGAAATTTGAAACGTATAAAATCAATATCAAATGACTTATAAACTAATTTACGCTAACTTTCAGGTTTGGTATTTTCCGAGCCGTCAATTAGCACTATGGAAAAAAAAGCAACTAATCGCAACGGGTAATTTTTCACGTGAATTTAAAATTGAAACGGTATGAAAAATAGAAATTATGATTGGTGGATTTATCCATTTTTAGGCATACTATTTTGGTATGTTGTTTTTCACTTTATAATAAAATACTGGTAATGATTTACACACAAGAACAAATAATAAAAGAACTTGCTATTGGCGATTATTCAGATAATCCAAATATTAAAGAAAAAGATTATAAGCTAATTAAAATAAAAAGTTTTTCAAAAGATTTAATTTTAGCTATGTTTACTATAAATGACGAACTTATGTTGATTAATTATAGTGATGAAGTAGCCAATAAAATATATTCTATTTACAATAAGCAATTTCCTAAATTCAAATGATTTACACCCTTAAAGAATTTACGAAACTTTGCGTTGATAATGCAATGATAGGTAAGAATGCTTTGTTTTTAGGCTCAACTGAAAAGTATTTTAAGAAAAGATATAAGTTAGTAAAATCAAAAGAAGATATTAAAAGTATAAAGGAAATACTTTTAGACGAAAGAGATATTCCATTTTTAAAAACTACCAAAGGCACTTCAAAACAAGTCGTTAACACTAACGCAGTTTTAAACCTTATAATTGATTACATACGTTTCTTTTACCCAAAGTCAAGCACGTTTAGGCGTATTTCAAGCGAGGGAAAATATAGGGTTGGAGTTGGTTACATACCTAGTTCAAATAAAGGAATGTCAGACGCGGAGGGAATGGTTAATGGAAAGTTTTTATCTTTGGAATTGAAGATAGGAAAAGACCGCCAACAAGAATCACAAAAGAAACGACAGATTGAAGTTGAGTCAGACGGAGGTATTTACTACCTTTGCAAGTGGGTTGACTTCGAGCAGTTCCAAAGAGAAATACAGCAATTAATACCGATATGTTGAAAATAGGAGATAAAATAAAAGACACCGAAGATACTGATTGTTTTTTTGTTGGCGAAGTAGTGAAGTTAAACAGATTTAAAGGAGTTGAATACTACAAAGTAACACAAGTTATTTGGAACGGTGAAGACTACAAAGACGATGATTTAATAGGTAAAATAATTGCGCCCCGTTGGTGGTATATTGAACAAGTAATATAAAAAAAATGAACACTTTAAACAAAAGAATATTAGTTGGTAATAGTAAAAAATTAGCTATTTTAAAAAGAGATAATTACACTTGTGGTTATTGCGGTGCAACTGGAGTAGAATTAGAAATTGACCATATTAAACCTGTTTCAAAAGGTGGAACAAATGAACAAACTAATTTAATTACAGCTTGTAAAAAATGCAACCGAGATAAAAGCGATAGTGAAGATTGGACACCAATTAAAAAAAATGATAATTTTACATATTTTTGGGATACAAGAAGAGAAGATTATTTTGAACGTGAAGTTAATTGTTTAAAAAATCCTGATATATTAATAGATTTTTATAGAATAAATCCAAAAGATATATTGCAAAAAGAAATATTTGCGCATAAATTAAATGTTTTTGACGAATTTAAACCTTATGAAATAGTTAAGTTAATTCTAACTGATTCTCAAATTTTAAATTTTAAATATTACGATTCGTTTGAAGAAATGAACGAAGATTATGCCGAATACGCTTTAAGATGCAATAAAGAATGGACAGTTAGAAATAGACCAAATTGGAGTTTTTTACCTATTGAAAGGTTTTATATTTATTCTGTAAACAAATATTAGATAAATAACTAATTTTACAAATATGGAAATTCAGAAAGTAAAAATACAAGAGGTTAAGCTAAATCCAAACAACCCACGAATTATCAAAGACGATAAGTTTAAAAAGTTGGTTAAATCAATTCAAGAGTTACCGCAGATGCTTGAAATTAGACCGATTGTCGTTAATTCCGATATGGTTGTTCTCGGTGGAAATATGCGATTGAAAGCGTGTAAAGAAGCAGGATTGAAAGAAGTACCGATTATTATAGCTGATAATCTTACCGAAGAGCAACAACGTGAATTTTTGATAAAAGATAATGTAAGTGGTGGTGAATGGGATTTTGAGATGTTAGCGAATGAGTGGGATGTTGACGAACTAAACGAATGGGGTTTAGAAGTTCCAACTTTTGCAACTGATGTTGATTACTCAATACTTGATGACGATGATGTTTCAGAGCAATTAGAAGATATGCAAAACGGAGTTAAAAAAGCTATTCAAATAGAATTTGAAGCAGAACACTACGAAGAAGCTTATTCGCTCGTGAAATTTTGGAGAGAACAAAACGCTTATGTTGGTGGACTTATAATGGAGTTTTTGAAAGCTGAAAAAGATAAGTTATGAAATTAAATAAAGGTGAAATAAAAGGAATTAAATTTTATTATCGTGATGGAATGTCAGATTTAAAAACTTTTGAAGAGGTTTTAGGTAACGAAGTTTATTTGAAAAAATCAATGACAATTCAAAGCGGTGAAACGTGGATGGATTGTGGTGGAAATGTTGGTGCATTTACTTTATTAGCTTGTTCAAAAGGCGCAAAAGTTACTGTTTACGAACCCGATCCGTTTAATTGTGAAATGATTAAAAAAAACCTCGAATTAAATGGATTTAATGCAGAAGTAAAACAAGCTGCATTAGTTCATAACGATATTAAAGAAATAATTTTATTCATAGGTAATAATGGCAATGTTTGGAGAAATTCTATAGTAAAGAAATGGAACAACAAAGGTATTAAAGTACCTTGTTTAAATTTTGAAGCTGAAGCTAAAAACTTTGATTGTTGCAAAATGGATATTGAGGGTGCTGAAATGTTAATCTTAGAAAATACAACCAAAGTATTTAAAAAATTGGTTTATGAATGGAGTTTCGATATTGATGATAGTTTACCTAGATTTTGGAATATAATCGAAAAACAAAAAAAACAATATAACGATTTAAAAGATGTAGGTAATACAGGAAAGTTTAAAAGTCGTGATTATGATGTATGGCAAAAATCTTGGTTTCCAGCTTGCACAAATGTTTTTGCGTTTAACAAATAAAATATGAAAAGAATTGATTTAATACAAGTAGAACACAACCGTAAAATCGGAGAAACTTGTGAATATATTGAGCCAAATGTAACAGAAGATTGCATATTTTATGTTGATGGTGAACCAATAGGGTTTTACCTTACAAAGATGCCTGAAAAAATGTGCAAACTCGCTGGTTTAGCGAATGCAGAATTTAGAAGTAAGAATGTGCCGAAAACAGAAATGGCAAGAGCAACAGTAGCAAATAAAGAACAGTATGATTTAATGGTTAAAGGACTAACAGAAAAATCAAGAGTAAATCAATACAGCACTATTATTGGAAGCATAGCACCAAAAGCACAATTTAAAAGACCATATCCTAATTATTCAAGTGTACACAGTGTAAAAACTGCACAAACATTCATCAAAGCAATGTTATTATTAGCAAAAGAAAGTGAGCAATTAATAAAAGAAATACTTCCAAAACAATACGAACAACAATTAGAATTATTTAAAGACTTGCCAGAAAAATGGCGTTTTGGAAATCTATTTACAAGTTCAATTTCAAACTATAATATTTCAGCACCTTTCCATCGTGATACTGGTAATATAATTGGAGCAGTTAATGTAATTATTTGTAAAAAGTTCAATTCAAAAGGTGGCGATTTGCATATTCCCGATTACAACGCAACTATAGGACAACAAGATAATTCAATCCTTGTTTATCCAGCGTGGCGAAATGTTCACGGAGTTACTCCAATTATTCCTACATTTGAAAACGGATACAGAAACAGCTTAATATTTTATCCATTAAAAGCATTTAAAGGACTTAAATAATGGCATACGACAAACAAAAGATATTCGAGCAAGCAAAGGAAATGATTGTTAAACACAAGTTGTTTTTTATTGAAGATATAGTCGCTTTTTTACCAATTGCAAAAAAAACTTATTATGAGTATTTCCCTATTGAAAGTAACGAAAGTAACGAGCTAAAAGAATTACTGGAACAAAACAGAACCGAGTTAAAGGTATCGATGCGTTCTAAGTGGTACAAATCAAACGCTCCAGCTTTGCAAATGGCTTTAATGAAATTGATTGCAAACCCCGAAGAGTTAAAGAAACTTTCAATGAATCACAACGTTCAGGAAGTGACCGTTATCGAACAGCCTTTATTTCCCGATGAATGAACTGGTTAAGCGAAGTTGCAAAGAACCACAAGAATTATGTAAAAGTAATCAACAGCTTTGGAGAGTATTTTTACGCTGAAGATTTGGTGCAGGAAATGTACCTTAGATTAGACCGCAACAAGCAACCCGACCAAATTATTGTAAACGGTAAAGTGAATGAATACTATATTTACTTGACGCTCAAATCTGTATTTCTAAACTTTGTAAAGGCTAAAAAGCAAATTATCAAAACAAATGATTTACCTTTGAATATTGAAGCCGTTGACAATACCGAATACCACGAAGCACAATTTCGTTTTAACAGCGTTATTGAAGCCGAAATAGATAAGTGGCATTGGTACGATGCAATGTTGTTCAGGCTGTATTTAGAAAGCGGTAAATCAATGAGGGATATTTCAGACGGAACAACGATTAGTTTGCGGTCAGTATTCGACACGATAACGGAATGTAAAAGGAAATTGAAAGCGAATTGCAAGGAAGATTACGAGGATTTAGTAAACAACGATTTAGAATTGATATGAGAAATATACTTGAGATATTAGAGAACGAACTTGAAATGCGTAAATTAAGAGCAAAGGAATTTTACCACGATTTCTGTAAACTTGAAAGGGAAAATAAAAAGCTAGTAAAAGAAAACGAAATACTTAGAAACGATTTAAAAGAATTAAGCAACTTATGGCAAAAAGAAAAGCAAAAGGATTAGGAGATACTATCGACCAAATCACAACAGCAACTGGAATCAAAGCACTTGTTAAATTTGTAGCAGGGAATGACTGCGGTTGCGACCAACGAAAGGAAGCGTTAAACAAACTATTTCCTTACAGCAAACCAAATTGTTTAACCGAACAAGATTACAACTTTCTAAAGGAATTTTTCGAAGTTACACGAGGCGCAGTTGTTCCAACAGTTCAATACAGATTAAACCAAATTTATACGAACGTATTTAACAAGCCTGCTGAATTTACAAGTTGTGGAAGTTGCTTATTAGACCGAGTTAACGAGTTGAAAAAAATATACGATTCTTATGTAATTGAACAAGAAACAAATTAATTTTATATTTGGATAAATGGAATGTTTATGTTATATTTGATGTATGGAAATATACAAAGACATTTTAGGATATGAAGGTTTATATCAAGTTAGTAATTTTGGTAATGTAAAATCTTTAAATAGAATCATTATTCGTTCAGACGGTAGAAACAGAACCATTAAAGAAAGAATAAAACAAGGCACTCACAATAAAGGTTATAAAAGGATTTCGCTTTCTGATGTTAATGGGAATCAAAAAAGTTTTTATACTCATAGATTAGTTGCTTTTCATTTTATTGGTAATAGTGATTTATATGTTGACCACATTGATGGGAATAAAGAAAATAATAATATTAGTAATTTAAGATACGTTACTAATAGTCAAAATTTAACATTTAGAAATACTGATACTAAATATAAAACAAAGCACCCATACGTTTATTTTGACGCTCAAAGAAACCAATATAGAGTTTATAAATTTGGCAAAAGGTTTAATGATTTTAATGAAGCAAAAGAACAAGCAATATGTTTATACGGACAACGGCTATAAACCGAATTCGTGAATTAAAAAATAGAATTAGAGTAGTTCAAGGTGGCACGAATGCGGGAAAAACGTATGCTATTATTCCTATTCTAATTGACAAGGCAACAAAGACCCCACGATTAAAAATTACGGTTGTAGCAGAAACAATTCCAGCCGTTAAAGATGGAGCGGTCGACATTTTTAAAAATGTAATGTTAGACACAAATCGTTGGAGGGAAAGCGGTTGGATAGCAAACCCAATGGAATACACGTTTAGTAATGGTTCTAAAATTCAATTTAAAGCCTTTGATAGTGACGGTAAAGCAAAAGCAAGTGGTAAGCGTGATATTTTATTTTTAAACGAAGCAAATCATATTCCTTTTATTATTGCAGATGCTTTAATGATTAGGTCAACTGAAACATATATTGACTTTAATCCCGATGAAGAATTTTGGGTGCATACTGAAATAATACCACAGCCAAATTCAGATTTTTTATTATTGACTTATAAAGACAATGAAGCTGTAAGTAAACAAACCTTAGAAGATTTATATATTAAAAAATCAAAGGCTTTTTTTAATCCCGATTTACCCGATAACGAATTAATAAAAAACGAAAACGTAAAATCTAACTATTGGAGTAATTGGTACAAAGTTTATGGTTTAGGAATGGTTGGAAGCCTTGATGGTGTAATTTTCAGCAACTGGAAAACTATCGACACTTTACCAATTGACGCTCGTTTATTAGGTATTGGATTAGATTTCGGATATACCAACGACCCGACTTCAGCGGTTGCCGTTTACAAGTGGAATGACAAAAGGATTCTCAAAGAATTATGTTACCAAACGGGAATGCTTAATGGAGATATTGCAAACGTATTGCCAAAAGATACTTTGATTTATGCGGATTCAGCAGAACCGAAAAGCATTGAAGAAATAAGACGTAGGGGTTTACAGATTTATCCAGCAACGAAAGGCAAAGATTCAATTAATTACGGAATTGATTTGATGCAACAGCAAGAATACTTAGTGACTTCTGATAGTGTTAACCTAATTAAAGAACTTAGAGGTTATTGTTGGGACGTCGATAAGACTGGCAAAAAGCTGAATAAACCTCAAGGTGGAAAAGACCACGCTATTGACGCATTACGTTACCACGAAATGGAATCTATAAGCACAAATAAAGGCGTGTATAACATTTATTAGACTTTGTAGTTTAATAGATATGAAAGTTGAAATAACAGTACCAACATCTATTGCCGAAATACCTTTACAAGCGTATCAGAAATTTGTTAATGCTTCAAAAAACAGCGAAGATGAATTATTTTTAATGGAGCAAATGGTTCAATCATTTTGCGGTATCGAGCTAAGGTCAATCGCTAAAATGAAAATGAACGACCTAACTGAAATTATTATTTCACTTACTGAAACATTAAAAAGCGAAGGTAAATTTCACGAAAGATTTAAGATTAAAGATTTGGAGTTTGGGTTTATTCCAAACTTAGAAGATATTAGCTTTGGCGAATATGTTGACTTAGAAAACTACTTACAAGACGTTTCTAGTTTTCACAAAGCTATGGCTGTTATGTACCGACCGATTAAAGAAACTAAGGGTGAACGATACACAATTCACGAATACAAAGGAAGTGACGAATACAGCGATTTAATGAAGTTTGCACCTTTGGAAATAGTAAAGGGAGCGAATGTTTTTTTTTGGAGTTTAGAAAAAGAATTATTGACAGCTACCCTCAAATTTTTGGAGAGGGAAATGACAGCGGAAATGAAAGCGCACTTAGTGAAAGAGCTCAATTTGCAAAACAGTGGGGGTGGTATGGAAGCCTATATGTACTCGCTTCAAACGACATTACAAAATTTGATGAAGTCACCAAATTGGGACTTAGAAAGTGCCTCACTTTTCTCACGTTTACAAAACAGAGCGATGAAATTCAGAAGCGCGAATTTGACCGAATTACAAAACGACAATGAGTAAAGACCCAAGATCAGAAGCACTTCAAAAGTTCGTTGACGGAGTTGTTAAACAAGCGAGAACGAATTTAACTAGACGTCAAAAAAACGCTTCTAAGAAACTTTACAATTCAATTAAAGGAGATAGCAAGGTTTATCCAAATTCTATTCGTATCGGTTTCGCTATGGAAGATTACGGCTTTTTTCAGGACCAAGGAGTTAAAGGTGCAAACCCTAGTAAAGTTTCAAAGAATGCAAAGATTAGAGGACAACAAGCACCGAACAGTCGTTTTAAATTTGGCTCAGGGAATTACGCAGGTACGTGGCAAAGTTTTGTTTCGAACATTGAAGTTTGGGCAAAGCGAAAAAACATAAGACTTCGCGACGAACAAGGCAAATATAAAAAAGGTAACTATCGAACAATAGCGCAAATTATAGCAGGGAACATTTACAACCGTGGTATTAAACCAACGATGTTTTTTAGTGATGCTTTAGAAACGAAATTAAAGAAATTACCAACTGAATTAATAAACCCTTATGTATTAACCGTCAGTAATATTATTGACATAGCAATAAAAGAAAATGTACGCAAGAACGCCGTTTATAACGCAAGTAAGTGAAGCAGGTCAGACGGGCGGAAAAGTAGAATTGTTTATTAGCAATACTTCAACTTTTCCTGCAACACCTACTTACATACTTGAAAAGAACAACCCTAGTGCAACGAATAACGTTATTAGATTCAATTTAACGCCGTTTGTTCGTGAGTTTATTAGTAATACGTATCAAAACATAAGAACGTTAACAAACCCACCAACAGCAACTCCAAATTTACATAGCGCTTATGTTCAAATTAAGCGATATAAAAACGTTTCAGGAACTTACACTTTGTTGGATACAAAAACGTATCGTTCGTTTGACGGTTACCGAAGTTTCACGGATTCAGGTTCTTTAAGTATTTTACCTTGGAGCAATGAGGTAACAACTTTTAACAGCGCGTTTCCTTTGTGGAATTACCCAACTGGAATGGTTTTTTATTATCCAAAAACAAGTTCAGCGAGTGTACCTAGTGGACTTCAATCCCCAGGTTATATGAGTGTTTATTTATCCCCTAATTGTTACGTTAAATATATTTCTTTGGCAAACCCTGCAACGTTTGAAACAACAACTTTAGACACGGTAAATCAAAGATATGTTGATATTCCTATAATTTATCAAAGCCCAACAACTCCAGCGACAAATTACTATGCAGGTGGAAACACACTTGAATTTTATAACAGTTCAAATGTATTATTACAGTCGTTTACTTTTAAGCCGTTAGCAGAATGTAGATACACTCCTATTCCAATTGATTTTGTTAATAAATTAGGGGGGTGGCAACGTGTATTTTTCTTTAAAGCGTCGCAAGACAAATTAAGTTTTACAAGCGAAGATTATAACTTTTTAACAGCCGTTCCAACGGTTAATCAATGGACGGTTTCAGACGGTCAAACAAGGCAAATGAACCGAAACGCACGCAGAAAAATAACCGTAAATTCAGGAAGCGTTGACGAAAACTTTAAATTAATTTTGGAGCAATTGTTATTATCGGAGCGAGTAATGGTTAACGGATTACCTGCAAAGATTTTAACGAACGATGCGGAACTTTACAAAATAGTAAACAAGAAAGACTTGAACTATACACTAGATTTTGAATTTGCTTATGACGAAGTTTCGACTGTTTATTGAGGGAGTTGAAGTTGACTTGTTCAAAGATGAAATTGTAACAGTTAATAGTTCGATTGCAAACGTTCAGGATATTAGTAAGGTTTTTAGTGACTTTTCACAATCGTTTTTAGTTCCTGCAACGCCAAGAAACAACCGTATTTTTCAGCATTGGTATGAAAGCGATGTAAATCCTACTATTGACCACAATTTAAGACGTGATGCTTTTATAGAAATCGAAATGCAACCGTTTAGAAGTGGTAAGATTCAATTGAATGAAGCTGTAATTAAAGACGGTCAGGTGGTAAGTTATTCTGTTAATTTCTTTGGTGCTTTGGTTTCGCTTAAAGATAGATTTGGAGAATTAACGTTAAAAAATATTGATTATTCAAGTATTGCACACACTTATTCAGGAACGGAAGTTTATAACCGAGTAACAGACGGTACAACGGCTTATGACGTTCGGTATCCGTTAATAGCACCACGTAGGTTATGGACTTTTGGAGATGCAAGCGCAAACGATATTACAACAAATGCAGGAAGTGTTAAATGGTTTGAGTTGTTTCCTGCAATTCGAGTTTCTAAAATATTTGATTTACTTGAGTCACAATTTGGAGTTACTTTTAACAGTAGTTTTTTTTCTACATCACGTTGGACGGATTTATATATTCGTTATCAGAACACTCAAGAGTTTGTTTTCCTAACAAATTATGCGTCAATTGATTTTAATAGTACAACTCCGAGCAATACCTTTTTTAGCACAATAGACAATACATTAAGTTATTCTTATGTTCCAATTGTAGGATTAACTTTTCATAAATCAACATTAAGTTTTTCAAGTGTTTCAGACCCAACGGCAACGATTTACTGCGAGGCTTATATTAACGGTGTTTTGTCAGCAACTTACGAAAGCTATGGAGGAACAAACCCTTTGATATTAACACAAGAGGGAAACGTACCGGGTTTAAATTCAGTTGTTACCTATCAATTCAAGTCAGATAAAACAGTAAGTTTTGCAATTAGTGTTTTATACGAAGCGCCTGATACAACAATTTACACTGGAGTTGGAAACACAATTAGTTTAACATCAACTTTTAACGCTTCGATATTAGCCCCTGAATTAAAAATTTATGATTTTGTTTCAGCTATTTTTAAAGCATTGAATTTAATTTGTGAGGGTATTGACGAAACTACTTTCACGATTGAACCTTTGCAAGATTGGTATTCGTTAGGTAGTGAAAAAGATTTAACAAAATATGTAATTAATTCAAACGGAGTTAAGCGTTTACCACTATACAAACAGATTGAATTTAGCTATAAAGAAAGTAAGTGTTTTTTAAATAGAAATTTCTTTGCTTTATTTAACCGTCAATATGGTAATTTAGATTATGCGTTTAATTATGACGGAGGCGATTTTAAAATAAATTTACCTTTTGAGAATTTACAGTTTTCAGAATTAGAAACAAGTAATTTGTTTTGTTCTTTTTTACTAGACGAACAATATACGGCATACGTTCCCGAACCGATTTTACTTTATTTAGGAGGCGAAGAAACGGCAACGCAATTCAAATTTTTTGATGGAACAAATTATTTGAATGTAACAGATTATGCGTTGTTTAGCCAAAATAATACAACTGGATTTAGTTTAAATTTTGGAAACGAATTTAACATCGTAACGCAAGAAACAGAACCTAACAGCCTTTACCAAACTTATTACGCTAATCACTTAGGTAATTTATACGACCTACAACAACGTTTATTTTCGTTTACAGCTTATTTACCAACTGGAGTTTTAAGTGCGCTTAAATTGAACGATAAGATAATAATTAAGGACAAGCGATATTTGATAAACGATATTAGTAGCACGTTGAATAACGGCGAAGTTAAAATGAATTTAATACTTGATTTGGTAACTATCCCAATGAGTTGCGATTGTATTCGTGTAACCTATCAATTAGAAGGTGAAGATCCCGTAACGGTGGAGGTTGATAAAGAGTCTGGATTGGTTAAAGGTAAAGTATATTATTTTTTACCAATTGACCCCGAAAACCCTGAAGGATATCCTTTATTTTGGAATGACACAGATTGGGTTGTTAATTTAGAGGGTGAATATATTCAAGTCACACTTTCCGAAGACACCCCTTGCCCTTTTGGAGTTTACACAATCGAAGAAGGTAGCATATTTACATCTTTCAGCGTAACTAATTGTTAAAATTATGAGAATACAAAATATTATAAACCTACTTAAAACACAAAAATTTTACGGTGTTTCAAAAGAAGTAGATATTGCAAAGGGTGTGAACGAAATTACCCCGAATATAAAACGAATTATAGACCAAGAAAATAGAAAGTACCATGGCAGAAAAAAAGGTTATTGAAATAGAAATTCAGGATAATTCTAAAACGCTCAAACAACAATACAAAGAGGCTGTTTTAGAAGTTCAGAAACTTGCGGAGGCTTTCGGTGCGACATCGGTCGAAGTTCAAAATGCGTCAAAAAAAGCGGCGGAATTAAAAGACCAAATCGAAGACGTAAACGACGCAATTCAATCGCAAAAAGGAGAAGGTGCATTTATTGCTTTGGGCAAATCAGTTAGTGCGGTTGCGAATGGATTTAGTGCCGTTCAGGGGGCAATGGGTTTAGTTGGTGTTGAAAGTGAAGAGGTTCAACAAGCGATGTTACGTGTTCAAAGTGCAATGGCTTTGGCTCAAGGTTTGGAGGGTTTAGAAGATGCAGGAAGAGCGTTTAAACAGTTAGGAGCTGTTGTTAAATCAACAACTGTTTTCACAAGTGCTTATAACTTTGTAATGGGGATTTCCAACAAAGAAACAGCGACAAATGTAGGATTAACGGAAGCGGATACGGTTGCAAAAACTGGTTTAAGTGCGTCAACGGTTGGACTTACAACGGCAACGGGTGGCGCAACAACAGCGATGAAGTTGTTTAGACTTGCTTTGATTGCTACTGGAATCGGTGCGATAATTGTTTTGGTAGGTTTACTAATTGCAAACTTCGACAAAGTTACAAAAGTAGTTACTAAACTTTCAGGATATGTTGTAAAAGCATACGACTATTTCGACCAATTAGGAACGGGAATAAAAGTTTTAATAGGTATCTTTTTTCCTATGATTGGAGTTATTTACGGAGCTATAAAAGCCCTTGAATACTTTGATATTATCGACACAAAGAACGAGCGTAATATGTCAGCAAGGCACGAGGCTAATATGCGTCGAGTTGATAAATCACTTGCTAAACAAGAACAACAGCGCAAAGCAAGAAAAAAAGCATACGACGAAGAAACGGGAAATATTGACCGTCAAATTAAGTTATTAGAAGCACAAGGGAAATCAACGGAAGAATTAGAAAAAAAACAGCTTAAAAGGTCGTTAGCAAATCAACGCGAATTAATTAAAGAAGCACGTTTGAATTTACAGATTTTAAGAGCAACGAATATCGGTGGTGTTAACGATGAAATGATTGAGGAAACAAAAACCGCAATTGCAGAAATGAAACAAGCTATTTTGAATACCGAAACGGATATTAAAATCGCAAGGATAAACAACGCAAAAGACACTAAGAAAGAAATTGAAAAAATAGGTTTGTCAAATGAGGAACTGGATTCAATGTTAGCCGAATCACTAAAAAAACTTGACGAACCTATTATTTTACCTACTCCCGAATTTGCAGATGAACCGATTGATTTGTCGATAGTAGATGAAGCAACGCACGAAATAAATAATTATTGGGCTGAATTAGAAGCAGGCGCAACGAAATCATTTGAGGGATATAAAACTTTGCTTCATGCAAGAATGGAGGAGGAGTTAAGAGTTACTCAAGCAACTGGAGCCGAAGCCGAAGCTATCCGTAAAAAATACGGTGATTTAGAAACGACAAGAGCAAATGAAATTCATAACAAAAAATTACAAATGGCGGCGGATGCGTTTGGTGCTATCGGTAATTTAATTCAATCCTTCAATGCTAAAGACGAAGAGAGCGCACGTAAACAATTTAAAATTGCAAAGGCTTTTAATTTAGCGGCTGCAGCAACAAATACATATTTAGCCGTTACAAGTGCTTTGGCATTAAGACCCGACCAACAACTTTTCCCTGGGCAAAGATTTGTTGAGGCAGGAATCGCAGCAACAACTGGTTTGGCAAATGTTGTTAAAATTGCAAGCACTCAATTTGGGGGTTCAAATTCACCCACTCCCGAAACTGGTGGCGGTGGTGGTGTTATAGCACCTAATCTAAACGTTGTTGGAGATACTGGAATAAACCAATTAGCAACCTTACAACAGCAACCCGTAAAGGCATACGTAGTAAGCAACGACATCACAAGCGCACAGCAGTTTGACTTGAAAGTGCAACAAACAGCGAGTTTGTAGTTTATAAGGTATGGAAGTTTACGAATTAGTAATTAAAGACGAAAAGAAAGACGGTGTTTTCGCTGTTTCTTTAGTGGAAAAACCTGCTATTGAAGAAAACTTTATTGCACTTTCAGAACACGAAATTGAGCTAAAAGCAATTGACGAAAAGAGAATTGTTTTAGGAGCGGCGTTAATTCCAAACAAGCGAATATTCCGAAAAGATAAAGACAAGGAATTTGAAATATTCTTTTCTAGGGAAACGGTAAAACGTGCGAGCGAGTTAGTATTTATGCGAGGTCAACATCAGAACACAACGGAAAACCACGCTGTAAAAGTTGACGGAATGACAATTGTGGAATCGTGGATTATTGAAGATAGCAAAAAAGACAAAAGCGCATTTTACGAAATGAGTTTGCCCGTAGGTACGTGGATGATTGCAATGAAAGTTGACAACGATGAAACGTGGGAAAAGGTAAAGAAAGGCGAGTTTAAAGGTTTTTCAATCGAGGGGTATTTTGCTGAAAAATACGAAATGTCGGCAAGGGAAAAAGTAGTACAAATTATAAAATCATACAAATGAAAAGTTTACAGATTATCAACAAAATCGAAAGTAAGAAAGTTGAATTAGGAATGAATGTAGAGTTGGGGTTATTACAAGACGCAATGAAAATGACTACAAGCGCAGATAATTCTTTGAAGTCAGCTAATCAAAAAGTAAACATAATTATTGCTAAACAAAATGAAGCGGTTGCGTCTTTAGGGGTTGCAAGTCAGGATAATCAAAAAGCGTTGAATTTAGTAAATACTTTAATTAAAAATACTAAAGATTTAGGTTTACCAATAAGCGTTGAAAGTCAAAAAATGTTTGAGAAATTAACGGCAAGAGCAAAAGAAATTCAAGCAGGAATAGCTACTTTAAAAGCTGTTAAAGTTGTTCAAGTAAAAGGATAAATATGCCAACAAGAACTACATCACCAAAAGGCGGAAAACGTGGTTGTTTATGCAAGGATAACAAGTACAGAAAAGAATGTTGCGAGGGGGAACTTTCACAGCAGGGAATCGGTTCAACTGTTAACGGTGGGTCACAAACAATCATAAGACCTGCAACAAATACAGTGGTAATAATTCGCTAAAGTGCAACAGAACGAAAACAATATAGTTTTATAAAAAAAACAATTATGAATTACAAAGAAATAGTAAACAAAATTTGTGTCGCTTTGAATATCGAAGTGAAGTTAGAACAAATGAAATTAAACGACGGTGTAACGGTAATCGAGGCAGATAGCTTTGAACCTAAACAAGAAGTAAAAATAGTTACAGAAGATGATCAACGAATTGATTTGCCCGTTGGAGAATACGTAGTTGAAAACGGAATGCTTTTAATTGTAACTCAAGAAGGTGTAATTGCTGAAATTAAAGAACAAGAAGCACCAGCAGAAGAGGTTGAAGCACCCGAAGTTGAAGAAGAGGAAATGAAAAAAGACGATAAAATGATTGAAAAAGCACAAGTTAAAAAAACGGTTGAATCAATGGTTAAAGAAACGTTCTTTTCAGAAATGGAATCTTTGAAAGAGGAAAACGAAAGATTGAAAACAGAACTTGCACAAATGCAAGAACCGAAGCCAATCGTTCACAACCCCGAATCAAAACAAATGGAGCAAGCAATTGCGCCGAAATCAACAATGGATTTAGTGTTAAAATTTATAAACAAATAACAAAATGAGTACAACTTATTTAGCAGTTTCTAACGATGTTGAAAGACAGTTAGCAAACGTAGAAGCCGTAACTGGCGCAGTAACATTGACCGCTGAAGATAGTGGCAAAGTATTAATTTTAAAAGCAGCAGCAGGAGCGCAAATCACTTTACCAGCGGTGGCAACATCAGCAGGATTGAGATTTAAGTTTATCGTTGGGCAACTTTTTGCTACAACAGATTGGACAGTTAAAGCGGCTTCAAATGTAATTGAGGGTTCTGTTTTAGTAAACGGAGCACACGTTGCAGGAGTTGACGAAAACACAATTTCGTTTGTAGCTTCAGCAGAATCAGTTGGGGACTTTGCAGAATTAGTTTGTGACGGAACAAACTGGTATGTTAACGGTTCAGGTGTTTCAGCAGGTTCAATCACTTTAACAGCAGTATAATAATTAAAAAACTATAAAAAAATGAGTACAAGTACATCAATAACAACTACTTACGCAGGCGAGTTCGCAGGTAAGTACATTGCGGCGGCTTTATTACCCGCACCAACTTTGGCTAATAACCTAATCACGATCATGCCGAACGTTAAGTTCAAATCGGTTATGAAAAGACTTGCAACTGATAAGTTGTTAAGCAATGCCTCATGCGATTTCAATCCAACTGGAACTGTAACGTTAACGGAAAGAATTATACAACCTAAAGAGTTACAAGTAAACCGTCAATTGTGTAAAACAACTTTTAGAAATGATTGGGATGCTATCGAAATGGGTTATTCAGCTTTCGACGTAATGCCGAAATCATTTACAGATTTCCTTTTGGCACAATACGCTGAAAAAGTAGCTTCAGAAAATGAAGTGAACATTTGGAGAGGTGTTGCATCTAACAACGGAGAGTTTGACGGATTTACAACTTTGTTGGCTTTAGATCCTGCTTTACCTTCAGCACAAGAACTTGCTTTAGTAGGTGGCGGTTTACTTTCAACTAACGTAATTGCAGAAATCGGTAAAGTTTTAGACGCTACTCCGTTGGCAGTTTCAGCGCGTGAAGATTTCCACATCTATGTTTCAACAAACGTGTTTAGATTATACGTTCGTGCTTTGGGTGGCTTTGCAACTAACTTAGGAGCTAACGGTATCGATGGCAAGGGTTCAATGTGGTTTAACGGTGGCGCAATTTTACCTTTCGAAGGTGTTAAATTAGCACACGCACCGGGACTTCCTGCATCAACAATGATTGCTACAACTAAAGAAAATTTAGTGTTCGGAACTGGTTTATTAAACGACGCTCAAGAAGTTAGAATTTTAGACCAAGCAGATGTTGACGGTTCACAAAATGTACGTATCGTAATGCGATTGACTGCAGGTGTTCAATACGGAATCGTTGAGGATATTGTTACTTATAACGTTACAAACTCTGTAAACTAAGAAACTATGTGCGACTTAGGAAACGGCAGATTAGAAGTCTGTAAGGACTCAATCGGTGGATTAGACGCTGTATATTTAATTAACTTCGGGGATATAAACCCCGAGGTTGATATTACTTATTCATCAACGGCAGGAGAAGAAGATATAATCACTGCTATTGCGAATGTAACAGCGTGTTATAAATTTAGCTTGAAAGGAACTAATAGTTTTACAGAAACTATCACAACTGACAGAAACAACGGTACAACTTTCTTTTCACAAGAATTAAGTATCACGTTGAAAAAGCAGGATGCAAAAACTACTAAAATGGTTAAATTGCTTTCATACGGAAGACCGCATATTATTGTAAGAGGTAGAGATAACCTTTACAGAATTGCAGGTTTAAAACGTGGAATGGATTTAACAGCAGGAAGTATCGCAAGCGGTGCGGAAGCAGGAGACATGAACGGTTATACATTGACGTTTACTGGCATCGAAAATTTGCCAGCAAATACAATCAATTGCAATACCGAAGCAGGTTTATTAACTGATTTGACTGGATTAACGGCTTTCACTACTACATAATTTCGTTTATTTTAATTGTTTAAAAGGGGGTTTCGACTCCCTTTTTTTATGCAACAAAATTTTGGTTTTGTAGTTTTATAAATATGAATGTTTTACAAGTAAGTGCATCACCGCAACAATTGAAATGCGCACCGCGTTCGTCAACGATTACTCACATAATTGTAATTGATGAAGAAGCAGGAACAAGCGCAACAATTAACGCACCCACGATTAACGACTTTGGTTATTACGTAGGAATACAAGCCGTTTATTCTTTAAAGGCAGGTAGGTTTTATATTGTTCAATTATACAACTTAACAACTTTTTTAGGTAGTGAGCGTGTATGGTGTTATAAAGCAGGATTGCAAACAGATGAACACTCAAGTAATAATGATTTTGTAATGCTATGAATATAGACGTAATAAATTTGGCGCAATACGAAGCACCGCAAATCGTAGAATCGAAACAAAAAGAATGGGTAACCTTTGGCGATAATAATAGTTACTTTCAATTTTTAATTGACCGATATAGAAAGAGCGCAACGAATATGAGTATCATTAACAACGTTACTCGCTTAATGTATGGGAAAGGATTAGGAGTAATTGACGCAAGCCGTAAACCAAACGAATATGCTCAAGTAATGGCTATTTTCAATAAGAACTGTTTGCGTAAATTATGCTTTGATTTAAAGACTTTAGGTCAGTGCGTTATTCAAGTTCATTATTCAGACGATCATAAAAAAATACTAAAAGCGTTCCATATGGATATGAATTTAGTAGCGATGGAAAAATGCGACGAATACGGACAAATCAACGGTTATTATTATTCAGATAATTGGCAGGATACAAAGAAATTTCCGCCAAAAAGATATTCAGCTTTTGGAACGTCAAAGGATAAAGTAGAAATACTTTGTGTTAAACCTTATGCCGTTGGAATGAAATACTTTGCAACCCCTGACTATGTAGCAGGAACGGCGTATGCGTTACTTGAGGAAGAGGTAAGCGATTATTTAATTAACGAAGTTCAAAACAATTTTAGCGGAACGAAAGTTGTAAATTTCAACAACGGGCAACCCGACATTGAAACGCAAAATTTGTTACAGTCGCAAATCAAAAATAAACTAACTGGTTCTAAAGGTCAAAGGGTAATCGTTGGTTTTAACAACAGCAAAGAAACAGCAACAACCGTTGAAGATATACCGTTGAATGATGCGCCCGACCATTATCAATTTTTGGCTACTGAATGCGAAAAGAAAATTATGGTTTCGCACTCGATTACAAGCGGTTTACTTTTGGGGTTGGGTTCGGCAAATGGTTTTGGCAGTAACGCAGATGAATTAAAGAATGCGTTTGTATTGTTCGACAATATGGTTATTAGACCTTTACAGCAACTTTTACTTGACGGTTTAGAACAAATACTAAACTACAACGGAAACAGCGCTAAATTGTTCTTTAGAACGTTGCAACCTTTAGAGTTTACAGATTTAGAAAACGTTACAACAAGCGAAGAGAAACAAGAAGAAACGGGAACGGAATTAAGCGCTCAAATTGATATTAGTTCTTTTGGAGAAGAGGTTGGAAAAGATTGGGTTTTAATTGATATAAAAGAGGTTGATTACGAAAACGACGATGAAGAAAACGAAATGCTTTCTAAGGATTTAGAACCGTCACTTTTAAGCAAGGTTTATAACTTTGTTTCAACTGGCGATGCACGTCCTAATATTACAAGTAAACAAGACAAAACAATTGACGGAATTAAATTTTTGACACGTTACGTTTATGCAGGAAAAATGTCAGATAACAGCCGTGAGTTTTGTAAAGCAATGATGGGTTCAACTAAGGTATATCGAAAAGAAGATATTATCAAAATGGGAACAATGGCAGTTAATCCAGGTTGGGGCCCGAAAGGAGCGGATACTTATTCGATATGGTTGTATAAAGGCGGTGGAGATTGTAACCACCGATGGAATAAAGCCGTTTACGCAACCTTTGAGGGCAAAGCAATTGACGTTCAAACAGCAAGACAAATAGCAGGTAAAAAAGCTGAAAAGTTAGGTTACAAAGTAGTAAACAACAAACTTGTTTCCACGCTTCCAAAAGATATGCCGTTTAACGGATTTTTACCAACAAATAAACGCTTTCAATAATGGCAGAAGCACTAATAATAACAAGGGATGACGTAGTAAAATTCACTTCGTTAAACGGAAATGTTGACCCCGACAAATTTATTCAGTATATTAAAATCGCTCAAGATATTCACGTTCAAAAGTATTTAGGAACGGATTTACTAGAGAAAATTAAATCAGATATTATCGCAAATACTTTAGGCGGTAATTATTTGACGTTGGTTAATACTTACATTAAACCGATGTTGATTCACTGGGCAATGGTTGAATATTTACCTTATTCAGCGTACACGATTGGAAACAAAGGTGTTTATAAACACAACGCAGAAAGTAGCGAGAATATTGACCGTTTAGAACTTTCTTTATTGATTGATAAACAAACGCAAACTGCAAACCATTACAGCAACAGATTTGTTGATTATATGTGTTTCAACCAAGCGTTATTTCCTGAATACAATAGCAACAGCAACGGCGATATTTACCCTAGTTCAGATATTAACTTTACTAATTGGGTACTATGAAAAAACGGTCGAAAAAGAATTGTGAGAAGTTATTAGTTTTTTTAGAAAAAATTAAGCAAGAAACTGAAAAGCCTAAAAAATGAGCTATTATAAATTATTAGATACTTTAAAGGCGCAGTTAAACGCAACGAACCTAATTAGCACCGTTACTGACGGGCAAATTTCGGACGTTGATTTAGCTAAACAAACGCTTTTCCCGTTAGCGCATATTATCGTAAACCAAGCTACTATCGAGGGCAAATTGCAACGCTTCAACGTTACGATTTTAGCGATGGATATTTTAGACGGCAAAGAGAAATACGATGTTGAGCCGTCAATAATGAATGCGATGTTGCAGGCTTTGAATCGTGTTTATGAAGTTATGACAAGGGGCGATTTAAACCCAGATTACATAATGATCGACGGAACGCCAAATTTAGAACCGTTTACGGATAGATTTGAAAATAAGTTAGCAGGTTGGGCAATGACTTTCGATGTTATTATGATGTCAGAAATGACCGTTTGCAATACTGGATTTACAAGCGGTTGCCCGAATGTAACGGTAACAGATGGAGCAAGTTCGGTGCAAGTTTTAGCAGGTGGAACATACACTTGTTCGGCAGGTGCTTCGGTTGTTGTAAGTAATTCAAATGATAGCTATTTAGTAACGACAAGCACGAATTTAGAGTTGCCGAATACAACTGTTAACGTTTACGTAAATGGGACGCTTAATTCAACGGGAACAATTGTAACTTTAGATCCTAATCAAGTAATAAATATAAGCGCATGAGTTTAGATATAAATTTAACGAATGTCGAAAGCACGACAAATAAGAAAACCACTTTAACTGATAATTCAGATACTTTTTACCCTACTCAAAAAGCGGTTAAAGCGGCGGTGGATTTAAAAGTCCCTTATACGGGTGCAACTAGCGATGTTGATTTAGGAGAGTTTGAATTAAAAGCAGGACAAGTTGAATTAGACCAAACACCAACGGGAACGGCAGGAGTTGCAGTAATGCGTTGGAATGACACCGACGGAACTATTGATTTAGGTTTAAAAGGTGGTAACGTAACTTTGCAAGTAGGTCAAGAACAAGTTTTAAGAGTAGTAAATAAAACAGCTACAAACGTAAATTTATTAGAAGCTAATTATCAAGCTGTAAGGGTAACGGGTGCGCAAGGGCAACGATTAAAAGTAGATTTGGCACAAGCAACAACCGACGCCTTGAGCGCTGAAACAATTGGATTAGTTACCGAAACAATAAACAACAATCAAGAGGGGTTTATTACCACAAGCGGAATAGTAAGAAATATTAACACAACTGGTTCTTTACAGTCTGAAACGTGGGCGGATGGGGATATTGTTTATCTAAGTCCAACAACAGCAGGAAGAATTACAAATATTAAACCGAGCGCACCGAATCATTTGATAATTATTGGTTATGTTGTTTCGGCACACGCAACGCAAGGTTCTATTTTTGTTAAAGTCGATAACGGTTATGAATTAGACGAATTACATAATGTTGCTATTTCAACACCTTTAAACAATCAATCCTTAGTTTACGAAACAGCAACAACACTTTGGAAAAATAAAGCGTTAACGACAGCGGAGGTTGCTGATTCAACAGATAAGCGTTACGTAACAGATGCAAATTTAACAGTAATTGGAAACACAAGCGGAACGAATACGGGCGATGAAACGCAAAGCAGTATTTTATCAAAATTAGGTTGGTTTAAAACAACTGTAACAACTAATTACAATGTAACAGGCACAACGTCTGAGACTATTGCTAGTTCTACTCAGTTAGCTACTTTGAGCAATGGAACTATTTTTAAGATTAATACTTTAAGAATCACAAAAGGTGCAGTTGCTGGTTCTACTATCAAAGCATATATAAGTCCTAACAGTAATAATCTAACTGGAGCAGTTCAGATACTAACAACTGGCTCAGTAGTTGTTACTGGTACTAGATTAGCTACAATAAGTCGAATATTCAAGATTGAAGGGGGTAACATTAAAGGATTTAATCTAAGTGGAGTTATTAATGACAATGGTACAAGTACAGTTGTAGGCTTAGATGTGGCACTTCCTTCGGGTACTTTATATCTAATTGTAACTTTTACAAATTCAGCAGTAGGCGAATCAACTACTCAAGAAATACTAGACATTTCTAATTTTTAAGCTATGTACACAATTATAGAAACTACTACAAACAAGGTTTTATTCGCTAAATTTGATAATCAAGTGTTAAGCGGTCAAACAGCTATTGATCAAATTTGCACTATTGAAAATCCTGAATTAAAAGATATTTATTTCGATTTTGAAACACAAACTTTTTACTTAAAATGAAAACTAAAATAACACTTTTACTACTTTCGTTCTTTTCCATTTTAACACCTATAAAACCACTTGTATTAATAGCGGTTGTTTCAATTATATTAGATACTGTTTTCGGTATTTGGCGAAGTTACAAGAAAGGTCAAAAGATACGTTCGCGTAGACTTTCACACACGATTTCTAAGAGCCTTTTATATAGTGGCGCGATAGTATTTATATTCTTATTAGAAAAGTTCGTTATAAGCGATATTTTAGGGCGTTTCATAGCTATTGATTTAGTATTAACTAAAATGTTTACTTTCTTTTGCGTGGTTACTGAATTGAAAAGCATTAATGAAAGTTACGAATCGGTAACGGGCAAAGACGTTTGGAAAGCATTTATAAACTTTGCAAAAAGAAGTAAGGAACAAATTGAAGATTTAAAAGATTAGTAGTATATTTGCCTCTCCATATTGTGTTTTGTAAATTAGCCTCGAAGAAATTTGGGGCTTTTTTATGCGTTTACCGTTTATCATTGATTTAAACCGTTCAACACAATTGCAGGAAATTACAATTAATAGTTTTGTAGATTTGAGTAAAATTAAACAATATGACACGAGCAACAATAACACTAACTTACGATGAAAACAAGTATATGTTTGAAGTATTGAGATTAGTTACCGAGCAACTTAAAGAGGGAATACAACAAGGTAAAATGCAACGTAACGGAATTTCAGCAGAATACGAACAAGAAATAATCGTTGATTACGAAAACATTGAAACACGAATTGAAAATAATTGTATGATCATTAAATCCAAAATATGAAACGAACAATTTTAAAACTACAACACACCGAAAAACCTGATTTGTTTATCGTGGTAAATGGTGGGATAGCTGAAGCGTATGATGTGGCGCAAACTTACAAGATTAAAAAGTACGTAATGAAAGAGGCAATTCCTGCGAGAATTTGTATATTTCAAAATGAAAAATGCCCGATAATTAGTGAACATTTAAACTATTACACTATTTTTCACAATCAACAAGAATTAGCAGTTACTTCAACACAAATAGAGATATTATGACACCAAAAGAAAAAGCAACGGAGTTAGCAGATAAATATTTTAATGTTGGCGACCAAGAATTTGACTATTCTAAAGAATTCGCATTAATTGCAGTTGATGAAATAATTAATAGCAATCCACACTCAAATCCATTGAACACAAATGTAGAATCAACTATGTGTTTTTGGCAAGAAGTTAAAAAAGAAATAGAAGCATTATGAGAAAACTTACACCCAACGAAAAGCTAATAGCAATCGTTGCAATATTACCCGTAATGGCTGATTTAATGGAGGACGTTAAACTATTCCAACTTTCAAAGAAATACGGAAATCTGTTTATTGACGAAATACGAAAAACAGATAATACAATTATTCACGATGCAGAATTAGAAGCGCAATCGCAACAAGTAAACATACAACGGGCTTTCGTTCAATGGTTGCAGAATGAATTTATAGAGCAGTAACCGTTCATCATTGATTTAAACCGTTCATCACAATAGTAGAAAATTAACGGAATAAAGGAAGTAGATTTGAGAAACAATTTAAAACAAAACAAAATATGAAAGCAACAGAAAAAGCAAAAGAGTTAGTAGATCATTTAACAATGGATAACACTAGACAAGCAGAAAGAAATGCAATTAAATGCGCATTGATTGCGGTTAATGAGCTAATAGAACAATGTCGAAAATATATAGGTTTAGACTTTGGTGGAGCATATGATTATTGGAGTAATGTTAAAAAAGAAATAGAGAAATTGTGAAATCAGTTACAATTGAGATTGAAGAAAAAATAATAAATTAAACAAGGCTCTGGTAAGCCAACCCCTCCGAGTAGAATCGGCAACTATTCCGAGGGGTTTATTTAAGTAACAATTTAAAACAACAATATGGAATTAAATTTAGCATCGCTGTTTATTATCGCTGGAATGGCTATAATGATAGCAATTAAAAACCAACGTATTCAGTACCTGAAAGACGAACGTAACCACTACAAAAGAGTAGCTGAAAAATTAGAGCAAGACATTAACAATTTAACACAAACAAAATGAATCGAGAAAGATACTTTAAACAATTAGTACAGGAACAATCGGATAAAATCAAAGAACTAGAAGCGGATTATCAAGA
>Ga0315909_10002262_pt1 | contig 24889 bp, 47 predicted proteins | sample LakEriMetagenome_11_FD_203527 | JGI IMG/M metagenome (GOLD analysis project Ga0315909, IMG submission 203527) | Freshwater fungal communities from buoy surface, Lake Erie, Ohio, United States - Buoy 2 MA125 | ecosystem: Environmental > Aquatic > Freshwater > Lake | place: USA: Lake Erie, Ohio...
GGCTAACGAGTTGGGACTTGGTGGTACTTGGGTACAGACCAGTTACAACGCACGCATCCGTAAGAACTATGCAGGTATCGGCTACACATACAGTGAACAGCACGATGCCTTCATTGCACCTAAGCCAGAGTGCCACGACACCGTGACCTTTGACGAAGAAACTTGCACCTGGTCTTGTCCAGATGCGTCACACGTAATCATCATAGGAGAAGAAACAAATGGCTGATAAGAAACTGATCGTAGACCTTGCTAAAGGAACACAGACCTATGTGGACCTTACAGCAGAGGAGATTGAACAGCGTGCAGTAGATGCACAGGCTGCAGAGATTGAGCGAGCAGAGCGAGAAGCAGCAGAGGCTGCTAAGGCTGATGCAAAGCTCAGCGCTCAAGCAAAGCTCGCAGCACTCGGTCTTACAGGCGAAGAAGTAGCAGCACTTACCAACAACTAAGGAGAAGTAATGCCGTATAGCGACGATATCACGGAGGCAATTCCCTATGTTCTTTCCAACCCTGCGGGATCTACTTCCTATACTCCAACTGGACCAGCATACGAGGTAGCATTTGCAGCGCTGCCATTCTTTCTTGCTGCATCCGATGAGCAACCTTATCGCCGTGTAACTGCTCAGTATCGTAAGCAACAGATTGACCAGACTCGTGAACCTGGTGAGCAGACGCTCACCGGTTGGTGGGTTAGAAGTCAATCCTCGTTCCACTTAGGAGCGGGGATTAAGTATTTCGAGCCTATCCAGGAAGAGTCACTGCGCTTTCAGTACACAGAATCTAAAGGTATAGATGTCTGGACTAGAGGACAAGCAACGCTACTTAACGATACAGCCAGCTTCTATGCAGGAGCAGCACCTGCTCAGTTAATCGGTGTCAATGATGGCACCAATGACTGCATCTTTGTTACAGACGGCACAGCTCTTAAGAAGATTACTAGCGCTGGTGTATCAACAACTATTACTCAGGCTGGTACAGCTTCTACTATCTACAGCCTTACTACTAACGGCACCAGTTATTTCTTTATCAATGGTACTCACGTTCATAAAGGCTCAGTTGGTGCTACACCTGCTGATGCTGAAATCTATAATGCATCTGGTACTACTCGTGCCACTATCCGCTTTGTAAAGCAACGCCTTATTGCTGCTATTGGTAACTCTATCTACGAACTTAATGCTAATCACGGTGGCGGTGCTTTGCCTGCTGCTTTTTATACCCATCCTAACGCATCGTGGGTATGGTCTAGCATCTCTGAAGGACCGCAAGCAATTTACATCTCAGGCTATGATCCTAACGGAACTTCATCATCTGTATTTAAGATTACTTTAGATGCTACAAATCCTAACTCTTTAGGCTTCCCAACTCTTAACACACCTACAGTAGTTATTGATATGCCACTTGGTGAGCGCATCAATGACTTTGATGTATACCTTGGTACATATGCAGTACTTGCAACCAGTGCTGGCTTTAGAGTCGGCGTTGCTGATTCAACTGGAGATGTCCAGTATGGGCCACTACTCTATAGAGATGCTGCCTGTACTGCTATTGCTTTCAAGGACAGCTATGCCTACCTTGCAACAAAGGTAGACGGTGAGGCAGGGTTAGTTCGCACTGACCTATCTACAACTGTCATCGCTAGCGCTCTGTATTTCCCTTGGGCTTGGGACCTTATTGCAACAGGTACTAGCGCAACTGCATCTCAGGTTGCCTTCTTTGGTAACTCAGACCGAGCAGCATTTACTACAGGTAATAACGTATGGGCTGAGGCTACGACTTTAGTAGCAACAGGCTACCTACGTACCGGTTATATCCGATACAACACACTTGAAACTAAGATTTACAAACTACTACAGGCTCGTATTGATACAACCAATGGTGGCATTAGCATCCAGTCTATTGACTCAACAGATACTGAGTACTCTATCGGTGTCTTCTCGCAAGGCGAGACAGTGCCTGAGATTAACGTGAACTACCCAACTACTTCACAAGAGTACCTTGGCTTTAAGTTCACTATGTCTAGGTCAACTACAGACTCTGCCAAGGGGCCACTATTTACTGGCTACCAGTTGAAGTCTCTGCCTGCAGTACCACGTCAGCGCTTGATTCAATACCCAGTATTCTGCTATGACCACGAGAGTGACAAGTTCAGCAACGAAGTGGGCTATGAAGGATCTGCCTACGCACGTATGTCTCAGCTAGAGCAGATTGAAAACGTGGGTGACACCATCCGCGTTCAAGACTTTAGAACAGGTGAGTCCTACTTGGGTATCATCGAAGAGATGGACTTCATCAACAAGACCCCAGAAGATAAGCGCTTCTCTGGCTTTGGTGGCACGCTCCTAGTAACTATAAGGACGGTCTAATGCAGGCGCAAGATTATGCAACAGTAGCAGTTTCGGTAATGACCATCATTGGTGGCTTAGTAGCGTCAGTACGTTGGCTAGTTAAACACTACCTTGCTGAACTTAAACCCAATTCTGGAACGTCAATGAGAGATGCCGTCAATATCAACAGCGAAAGATTGGACAGAGTTGAACAACGCGTTGACCAAATTTACCTTATCCTCTGTGAGAGTAAGGGCAAGTAAGTACGCAGTATTCTTTATAGTCCTGGGTACTTCATTCTTTTGGAGTCCCACCGCTAGTGCAGCAACTGCATACGCTGACGTAACGTGTGCTAATCAAGCTGGCACTCAGCAAACATATCAAATTGGATGGGATAACAGTCAGCAGTTCTTTGCTGATAAAGGTTACATCCCTAGATTCTTTTGTGAAGGTGGCTATGCGCCACCAGGATTTACTATCTATGTAAGCGATAATCTTGCTAACACTGCTTCTGGTTATTACAACGGCGTAGCACCTACACCTACTGTAAGTCCCACTCCAGAGCCTTCGCCTTCGCCAAGTCCAACTCCTTCTGAGACTCCAACAGTTGTAGATGATCCTGTTGTAGAGACAGTAACTCCTGTTGCACCAAGCGATACCGAGACCGTACCTGGTAATACAGATACATCCACACCAGTGTCTGAGACACCGACAGTAGTAGACACAAGTACAGCCACATCAAATCCTCCAACGCCAGTTGAGCCAGCACCTAGTGTGCCTGCTCCGCCTCCGGTAGTTGAACCTCAACCAGTTCCTGAACCTGCTCCGGTTCCAGCACCTCAACCTGAGCCTCAGCCTGAACCAGCGCCGGAACCACCGGCACCTGCGGAAGAGCCGCCAGTTGTTGAAGAGCCACCGCCTGTCGAAGAACCTGCCCCACCTGTTGTTGAAGAAGAGCCGCCTCTACCGCCAGTGGAGCCTGAGCCACCTGCACCAGCTCCAGAGCCTTTGCCTGAGCTAGTCGAAGAATCTGAGCCAGAACCTCAACCTGATACTGCACCTGAACCCCCAAGCATCAACGATGTTAACTTGGAAAGTCTAGCACCTAGTACACCGGTAACACTAGATAACGGCGTAGTAGTGACAGCAGAAGTTGCAATAGCGGTGGCCTTACTACAGGACCCTGCTGCCCTACTAGGTGAATTGTTCACTGATCCAGCAGCAGCTTTTGCTGCCCTTGGCAGCGTGGGTGCAGACCTACCACCTGAAGTTCGTGAGCGAGCTGAAGAGGTAGTCATTGCCTCAGTAATTGTAGGAAATATAGCCACCAGTGCTGCAGCAACTGCTGCTGCAGGCGCTGCTTATAGAAGGAAGTAATAGTGAAAAAGTTCTTCTCCGATATAGCAAATCAACTTTGGACTCTACTAGGTATGTTTATTGCTTGGGTGGTCCTTGAAGGTTCTGCCAAGACAATCGTTGGATATGCCATTGGCATCTCATTGATTATCTGGATAGTCACTCTTAATTTACGCAACCTAAAGGATGAATAATGGATACATTTAAGAATGTAATGATGAGGATATTTGCTGTCATTGCAGCAGAATCACTCGGAGTTATTGGTGCTGGCTCTCTAGTTGGTATTGAAGTATGGCAGGCAGCAACACTTGCTGGTGCCCTTGGTGCGGCACGAGTGCTTGAAGCACTGGCCCGTTTCTACCTAGCAGACGGAAGCCTTACATCAGAAGAAATCAACGCAGCCTTCGCTAAGGTTGATAAGAAAGCGAGTGAGTAATGGGACAGAGAGCAGACTTCATTGAAGTAGCCAAGGGTGAAATCGGAGTTATCGAGGGACCAAAGGATAATGAAACCAAGTACGGTGCATTTACCAAGGCTAACTTCCAACCTTGGTGCGGATCATTTGTTAACTGGTGCGCTAACGAAGTAGGTCTCAAGATTCCTAGTTGTGTATACACACCAGCAGGAGCAGGAGCCTTCATTAAGAAGGGTCAATGGGAAAAGGCAGAGGAAGCAGTTCCACTACCAGGAGATATCGTGTTCTTTGATTTCCCAGGAGATGGTTTAGACCGTATCTCTCACGTTGGCATTGTCGTTAAAGATAACGGCGATGGCACAGTCACCTGTATCGAGGGCAACACTGCTCCCGATAAGAAGGGTGACCAGCGAAACGGCGGAGAAGTTTGCCGCAAGGTTCGTGCATACAAAAAGAAGAATGGTTCCAAACTACGTAGGTCACAAGCTGTGTCCATCGTTGGCTTTGGTAAGCCAGTCTTCAAATCATAAGGAGAAAAATGAACACAACTAAGTTAATCGCAATCGCTACAACTTATGCTCGTGCAGCAGTACCAGCAGTGGTAGCGCTCTACGCAGCTGGAGTTACAGATCCAAAGACATTAGCCTATGCTTTTGCATCAGCCTTCATTGCCCCAATTTGGAAGTCACTTGACCCAAAGGCAAAAGAGTTTGGTCGTGGGTCTAAGTAACCCATAAGCGCGAGGCAAATAGGTGGGCGGTCCTTCGGGGCCGCCCCCTTTTTTTGTCCCTAAAATATGCCAGAGTAAGAGTCACCGCTTAGGTGGGTCTTGAGACGGTGACAGTTTGCACAGAGCGTCTGTAGGTTCGACGGGTCGTTGTTGAACCGGTCACCGTCAATGTGGTCCACGTCGAGCTGGCTGATGTGTACTGGCTTGAAGTTGCAGTGCTCGCAGTAGTCCTTACGGTGGACAGAGTTGGGATACCTGAAGCGTCTATAGACTGCGTGGCATTTGTACCTGTTGGAAAGAGGTCGCCTTGAATCTCTGAGCTTGATTTTAGTGGGACCACAGACTGAGCATATACCAGTCCTGGTCTCTTCGTTAATCTGTGAAAGTCTGTGCTTCATCACGATCTGGGGGACAGGGTACAGTTACCAAATTACCGCAAGAGAAACAGGTTGCATCTAATGCGTACCAAACTAGCTCGTAGTCCTCAAAGGATGCTGCGACGTTGAATACCATAGACCCACACGTACATACGTGAACGGGTCCTAACTGTCTTAAATCGGCCCCGAAAGGCTCAGGAAGGCCATAGTATGGGTCCTTAACGGACCTGAACTTTCGCAGGGTTGGTAGACGGAGCCGCATAGTCGGGCCTCCTGTCTCGGCCCTCTAAGGGCCGCTACCGTTATTCGCCTTACGGCTCATATTGTAATCAAACACAGCTTGGTATGTGTCTTGCGACACGCCGTAGACTGGTAAAGTATTCCTATGACAACACTCGTGGGTATCCAAGGCTCAGACTTCTTGGTAATGGCAGCCGATTCACAAATCACTGACGGTGATCAACGCATCATCTCGGTAGAGACACCCAAGATAGTATCAACGGGTAAGTATCTACTGGGTTTAACTGGTGACTCACGTCCAGGTGACATCCTTGCCTATGCGTGGAAGCCACCGCTCTATCGTGGTGAAGACCCAACCCGCTTTATGGGTAGCAGAGTACTGCCTAGTATCTCAGCTGCATTCAAAGAGGGTAACTATGAGGTCGATAACAAGGAGATGAACTTCTCGTTCTTGATAGGTTTCAACGGCAATATCTTTTCTATCGGTGGTGACCTATCGTTTAACACATCTGAGCGTGGACTATTCTCGGCAGGCTCAGGTGGGAATTATGCCCTTGGGTACTTGTATTCCTTGGAACCTAGGTCTTACAATAAAGTATTAACAGCAAGTGTGGTAGCTGAGAAAGCGGTCAGGATTTCATCCTTACTGGATATCAATACACACCCACCAATTCAGGTAGTAGCACAGACAAGGAATGATAAATGAAAGAGTTGATTCTAGTAGCAGGATTTAGTTTTGTAATGGGATTTGTCGGTGCTTACTGCTTTGATACTTTCCTACAATGGAAGGATGACCGCAGATGGCGATAGAAGATCCGAAAGAATTACTACTGCACGTACTGCACGCTAAAGATGCAAGTCGTGACCGTAGCCTACAGACAGAGGTAGGTCCATCAGAGATAGGTGGATGTAAGCGCAAGGTTTGGTACAGACTAAACGCACAACCACATACCAACGAGAACCAATCTAAGTTGGCTGCCATTATGGGTACTGCTATCCACGCAGCTATCGAAGAGGCTATCGGTGCACTTGATCCTGAAGGTAAAGAATACTTGGTGGAAACTGAGGTTGCCTTTGGTGATATGAAAGCACACGTTGACTTATTCGTACCTAGCACCGGTGCTGTCATTGACTGGAAGACTTCTAAGATTAAGAACCTTAGTTACTTCCCATCTAACCAACAGCGCTGGCAGGTACAGCTCTATGGTTACTTGCTTACTAAGAATGGCTACCAGGTTAATACAGTTAACCTTGTTGCTATTGCTAGAGATGGTGCTGAGAAGGACATCAAGGTACATACAGAGCCTTACGATGAAACGATGGCACTGGCTGCACTTAGTTGGTTAGCTAACGTCAAGGCTTCTACAACGCTGCCAGAACCAGAGAAGGATCAGTCCTTCTGCAAGGACTACTGCCAGTACTACGATGCAACAGAAGAGATGGGTTGTGGTGGTTTAAAGAAAGAACGTATCGTCCTTAGTGAAGTCGTGATTGAGGACGCAGAAGTTGACAAGCACGCACTGCACTACCTACAGTTAGATAGCAAGATTAAAGAGCTGGAAAAGGAACGCGAGTCCTTGAAAGAATCTTTACAAGGCTCTACTGGTGTTACTGCTAGTGGCGTAGAAATCAGTTGGACAACAGTCAAAGGTCGTGAGACAGTTGATGCAAAAGAAGTTGAGAAACTTCTGGGGTTTGTACCGAAGGTTGTCGGTAACGAATCTGTAAGACTCAATATCAAAACAAGTGGAGGAAAGTAAATGGCTGCAAACGAAAACACAAAGTTCCAGATTAACTATAAGTTAGCTGACGGAACTCTTATCAATCTTTATGCTGCAGATATTAAGGATCTTGAGACAGGTCTTACTGACCTATCAATGGTCGCAGCACTTATCAAGTCAACATCATCTGAACTATCAGGTGGTAGCGCACTAGCAACAGCTAACGCTGTTATTGCACAGCAGTTCAATGCAACACCAGTAGCTGCACCAGTAGAAGCACCAGCACAGCCTGGAGCAAAGGTATGCAAGCACGGAGTAATGGCCTATAAGACAGGTACATCAGCCAAGGGACCTTGGCAGGGTTATATGTGCGCCTCACCAAAGGGTGCGCCAGATAAGTGCGAGACTATCTGGGTTCGTTAATGTATGCGAGGACCCTGGGAGTTTGAGGATCCGAGTTGTAAAGGCATAGATACAGAGATGTACTACCCAGTAGAACAGACTACTTCGTTTCCTGAAAAGAAACTTATTATTTCTATCTGCGGTAGTTGTGTACATCAAGCTGAGTGTGCAGACTGGGGCGTTCGACACGAACGCTTTGGTATTTGGGGCGGTTTAACTGAAACTAAAAGAAAAGAAATCCGCCGACAAAAGAATATTAGCCTTCCGTTTGGAGAGTTCTGTGCTTGATTTACAGCGTGCGTGGGGAACTGTCCTTACCAAAGCGACACCACTTCCTGACGTATGGGATGCACTAGCTGTAAAGCAAATTAAGTTTAGACGTGGACAAGTCTGTATGGTTGCAGCTGCACCCAATGCAGGCAAGTCTATGTTTGCTTTAATCTATGCAGTCAAGGCAGCAGTACCAACACTGTTCTTCTCAGCAGATACAGATACAACAACTGTAATGATGAGAGCAGCAGCGCATACATCTGGTCATAACCAGGTGAACGTGGAGCAGAACTTATCTTCTGATTCCCACTACTACGACACACACTTTGATAAGTTAAAGCACATCAAGTGGGTCTTTGACTCCAGTCCGTCACTCGATGATATCGAGTTGGAGATTAAGGCTTATGTCGAGTTGTACGGCCTAGCCCCTGAGTTGATCATCATAGATAACCTTATGAATGTAGCTGCTGAGACAGACAACGAATGGGCGGGGCTTCGTGCAATTATGATGGAGCTACACGATATGGCTCGTAAGACTGAGGCTTGCGTACTTGTGCTACACCACGTCTCTGAACAGTCTGAGTACGGTAGTCCTACTGAACCACCAGCACGACGTGCAGTACACGGTAAGGTCAGTCAGTTACCTGCACTGATACTTACACTTGGGTATAACCCAACCAATGCTGAGTTGAAGATTGCTGCGGTAAAGAACCGCTTCGGTCCACACGCAGCAGACGGTAAGGATTTTGCAACCTTGTTAGTTAACTATGGTGCTTGCCAGATATCAGATAGAAACGCATACGGTGCGATGCTCGCCCGTGATGCACGCTATGGCTATACTGGTAACTACATCGTAGATGAATATGGAAATGAGATAGAACAATGAGTGATTTAGATAGAGAAGTAGCTATCCTTAAGGTTGATCTTGCTAACTTCTTCAACGCTTTGATTCAGTCAGGTGTTGTAGAGATAGTCAAAGATGAAGAAGGCCAGATGGTTTACAAGACTAACAAGGTAGTGCTCGTTGATGAGCAGCCCGAAGTACAATAAGGCTAAGGGTGCAGCCTTCGAGATTGATGTAATGAAATGGTTTCGTGGTCTTGGTGTACTAGCTGAACGCTTGCGCTTGGCTGGTAAAGACGACGAAGGGGATCTGGTTGTAGTTGTCACGGGACAGACCTACATACTAGAACTCAAGAACACGGCGAGACTAGACTTGCCTCAGTTCTGGAGAGAAGCAGAAGTTGAGGCGCTTAACTACGCTAAGGCTCGTGGTATCGGAGAAGTGCCACTGCATTATGTTGTAGTTAAGCGTCGCAACGCTGGCATAGAGAAGGCTTGGGTGGTCCAAGACTTACAGCAATGGTTAAAGGAGAAAGAATAATGGCAGTACCAGAAGGTATCATCACAACATCAGACATCTTAGTACCTGAAGAAACAGTTGTTGAAGAGACTGTTACAGAAGAAGTAACAGCAGACGAAGAGCTAGACCAAGCGTGATTTGCCAGCCTTGTGCAGATGCAGGTGAATACAATCGTTTGAACCAAATTAAACTTAGCGAAGCACATCACGAACAATGCGAGGGGTGCGTATGCCAGCACAAGACTGGTCCAGGTTGGGTTCTAAGAAAAGGTTCAAAGGCTCCGTTGATGCAAACTCAATCCCCATAGCACCGATCATTCGGTACTTTGGTGGTGAGGTAAGAGAAGGTAAAGACGCTTCAGTGCGCTGTCTGATGCACAATGACAGCAGGCGCTCTGCTTCTATGAATACCTATGACAACCTGTACTTCTGCTTTACCTGTGGTAAGGGTGGGAACGCAGCTAATATTGTGTGCATACTAGAGAACTTGGAGTTTAACGATGGCCTCAAACGCGCAGTCGAAATTGCTACTGGAAGCGGCGCAGAGATACGCCCAACAAATAAGTCCAGAGGCAATCGTGGCGCTAGAAGAACGTGGGATATCTGAAGAGGTAGCTGCGCTTTATTCTTTGGGGACCATCGTTGAACCAATGAACGGTCACGAGCTCTACGATGGGTGGATATCTATTCCATACATCACTGCCCTTGGTCACTGCGTTGGCTTTAAGTTCCGTAGATTAGATGATGGTAAGCCCAAGTACGGTAGCCCTACAGGACAGAAGGCTCATCTCTATAACGTAGTTGATACTACGATCTTAAGTAAGCACATCATTGTATGTGAAGGTGAGTTAGATACAGTCATAGTCTCCGGTGTCCTTGGTATACCAGCAGTAGGTATCCCTGGAGTGCAAGCGTGGAAGCCACACTTTGCTAAGTTGTTATCAGGTTATGACTCTGTTTATATTGTAGGTGACAATGATGTAAAGGAAGATGGCTCCAATCCTGGAGCTGACTTCTCTAAGCGCGTGTCACAGGAAGTATTAAACGGGACGATAGTACACTTACCACCCAATATGGACATCAATGACTACTACTTAGCCTATGGAGCAGAAGCTACAAAGACTTTGTTAGTGGGTGAAGGAAATGGATAAGAGTGAATGGGCACAGATGGTACAGATTTTGCATACTATGGGCTTTCACATCTTGGAAATCAACTACGAGAAGGAGACACTTCTAATATGTCCAACAGCAACCCGTTAGTAGATCATCTAGCGGTAGTTGGATACCGTGCAGGTGGTGTGTCCACCGAGGACTTAACATCTTTCATTGAATCATTTGCTTCACTGCGTGCTAACAGAGTCAAGGGCGTAGGCCACGACCAGTACGCTATAGCACAGGGGCAGAAGTTCGAGTCCTTTACTACCTCAGATACCATCAGAGAATTGATTGAAGAGCTAGCAGATGCTAGTAATTACATAGACTTCCTCGCTATCAAGCTGCTGAACATACAGCACACTATAGATTTGGTGCTACCTGACTGTGACTGAACTGCACAAGAACATCTATGACATCGTATACACCGTAGCGCAGACCACTTACCGCAGGTTTGGTAACTTTGTAGAGCGTGATGATATCAAGCAGGAGTGTGTCAAGTGGGCGCTTACTCGCGTTGATTATATCAACGAGCAGTTATCAGAGCCGGAAACTAAGAAGCGCCAGCATAACGAGCACCGTGTAGCGTGGCAGATGCTGCGTGTAGCAGAGCGATACGCACGCAAGGAGAAGGCAGTCAAGTCTGGCTATCACATCACAGATGAGGCCTACTACGAGGGAGCTACGCTCACTCAGCTGTTGCCCTTCGTCATTGCATCAGTACTCGACGGTACTGTACTAGAGCAGGCACAAGAGATGATCCGTGACGGTCAACCTAAAGGCTCATCATCTCCAGCAGAGGGTGGCAACCTGCTTGCAGTACTCATTGATATCAAGAAGGCTTACCTTGAGTTAGATGTTAACTCACAGCAGGTACTTACCCTGCGCTATCACGAGAACTTTACCTTAGCTCAGATAGGTGGCGTACTTGGTTGTGCTACCAGTACAGCAGAGCGCAGGTGCTTAGGTGCAGTGCGTAAGCTACAAGATGAACTCGGTGGGATAAGTCCATACCGGTGAACGAGATAATTCTGTATGACTTTCTTAAACTTAATCTTTACCCAGACTTACAGCGTGCGCCTGGAATCTATGATGCCTTCGACTGCACCAGTGCCAAGGCCGGTCACTTCATTGAACTGAAGTGTCGCCAAACCCATTATTCTACGCTACTTATAGAGCAGATGAAGTACCGCAAGCTCATCGAGCAGGCGTATCACCGTGACCTACTGCCCTTCTATATCAACAGCACACCGCTTGGCATCTACTCCTTTGATCTTACAGAAATAGATGAACCTGAATGGTTTGTCCACCCTATGCCAGCAACAACAGAGTTTGAGAACAACAACAAGGTAGAGAAGGTAGTTGGATACCTAGACGTAGAGGAAGCGGTGAAGCTATGACATACGATTACGAGTGTCCAGGGTGCGGTGAGATACGCACTGTTGAGCGAAAGATGATTGACCCAGAAGCTACATACATATGTACCAGTTGCAACCGCGTACTTGAACGCAAGTGGTCCTCTCCTTCTATTACCTTTAAGGGTAGTGGTTTTTATAGCACAGATAACAAGCACTAACCCCCACCGGAAAGAGGTAACGGTGAGGGTTAGTTGGGCTGCTCAGAGTAGGTAAGCTATGCTCCTATACTATATCACAGATGTTTCCGATTACCCACTCTACGACAGGCACAGCAACGGCATTTCCCATCTGCTTATATCTACTACTATCTGATTGTCCAGCTGTCCAATCGTCAGGGAATCCCTGCAATCTTTCACATTCTACCGGCGTCAAGCGGCGCACAGTTCCCTTGTTCAACAAGGTCTGATCATTAGATGTTGCTATCGTCAATGACTTATCCTCACTAATCAAAGGGCCTTTGCCCCCACCTGGTTTACCTTCTCGCATACGCATAAGCGTTGCCACACCGTGACCACTTACTGAATCTAATGTATACATAGGATCTCCGTCCTCTCCATATCCTTTGCCCTGTGGCCCAGCTGTGTCGCTTCTTCCGATAATAGTTCCTTGTATGGGAATTGTTGCAACCATAGATACATTGTTTCCACCTGTACCCATACGTGATGTAAGAGTGTTCATCGTATCTCCCTGTATCCTAGCTCCATCGTGGTAGTGGGGGTGAAAGACAATGATAGTAGTACGCACATCTCCATTATCAAATGCGTTCATAGTAGGCATCACTCCCCCTTCAATCCACGTTTCATAGTCTTCATCATTCTGCGCCCGCCTACTCTTCGTGAACCACAACATTGTCTTCAGGCCTTTTGTATGTAGTAGCTGTGAGGGTTGTTACTCCTGGGCTGTACTTAGCGAACCCTGTTTGACCAAAGCTTCTTGCAGTGCTTCCGGCAAGGTCTTGCCTCTGCGGTTGGCTCGTCTCAAGATCCCGTCGCACGCCTTGCTGCTTAAATAGTATTTCTCCGGCGCTTCCGCTTGAAGCACGTCGGCAAGCGATGAAGACACGCTTGCGCCGTTGGGGTACTCCGAAGTACTGAGCATCAAGCACGCGCCAGGCGACACTATACCCGAGGTCTGCCATCGTCCCGAGTACGACAGCAAAGTCTGCTCCGTTGTTAGAGGAAAGCAAACCAGGTACATTTTCGAGGATTGCGTACTCGCTTTGCGTTTCTTCCACAATTCTTGCAATCTCCCAGAATAACCCGCTTCGTTCGCCAGCAAGACCAGCTCTTTTGCCAGCGACGCTAAGGTCTTGGCAGGGAAATCCTCCTGTAATAATTCCTTTGCTTGGTTCAAATCCTGCTCCAATTAAATCACTCCCCTTTACTGTAGTTACATCATCAAAGATCTTGCTATTAGGAAACCGGTGTGCCAGTACCTCTTGGCACTTCTTATCTATCTCAACTGAAGCTACAACATCTACACCGTTGCGCTCCATCGCTAGGTCAAAGCCACCTACACCAGCGAATAGTGATACTCCTGTTAGGTTACTCATCAGTACCAGCCTTTGGCGTGATGCCGCAAAGCGCGGCACGCACTCCCTCGATAGCGGTGTTCAAGGTATCGTAGACCGTGAAGGATTTGAAGTTCAGGGTCTCCACTACGCTCTCTAAGGAGTTGAGCAATTCCATAAGCCGAACTTCCTCGCTGGTTCTTTGCGAGGTGGTCAAACCTGCTCTCACGGGTCCATAGGGTGACAAGGCACGCTCTCTCTCTTGGCGAATATCCGAGAGCTTTACTAAATTTGATAGCGGTTTGTCGGTTCTCACGCTTCTCCCCCATTGTCGCCTTCGTTCTCTCCTTCATTACCGGCTTTGTTTGTAGGTGCAGAGCTGGAATCGGATCGTGTATCCACGAGGCTAGCAGCAGTAGTGCCGTTAATATCAAGCCACTTCTTACCCATTTGTTCATCAAAGGCTTTCTCCTTCTCTAACAATTCTTTGTATTGTTCAAAGTGGGCGGTAGCCAACTTAGTTAGGGCGCGATCTCTCGCTCGTCTGTAGTTTCTGTAACTGACAGCCTGACTTGCGGCAGACTTGATTCTCTTTTCGTTCATTCTCTTCCTCTCTTAATCATAAGGTAGCCTACCAGTAGGACAGCTCCCATTACCAGCCAGTAGCTCATCTACTAGCCTCTCTCACGATTGCCGTAATATCCAACGGCTGACCTACTAGGTAGGCGTCATCATCATCTGTTGTCCAGCCCGATACCAGTATCCTTACAGCTGTCGGTGAGGTTGCTATCCAGGCAAGAGCCTCTCTCTCGCTGTTGCCACCCCACTCGGCGTTCCCGCTCTCGTCTACTACCTCATATAACAGGATAAGTTCCTGCTTGGGTGGGTGAAAGCTAATCACTTCTCCCATTACGCCACCTCATCTAGTTTATTTTGGCACTTAGAGCAGTAAACATCGTCGCCTTCCCAATAACCAGCTCGACCGCAATGCCACCACGATATATCTTGATCCTCTTTCAGCTCCCACTTACTCATTGTCGCCCTCTTCCTCTCCAAATAATTTAGTCCAGCACGCAGGGTGCGTACCGGATATCAACAGTTCTCGATCCTCTGCCGACATATCAGGGAAGGCATTTTGAATATACTCTCCCCCTTGCCAGCTCTCTACCGCTTGGCGATCCAAGCTCCATACCTCGTACTGGTCACAGACACAGCAAGGTTTAGTTTTAACTACAATAGTGTCACTCATTGCCCTCTCCCTCTGTCGTATTAAATAGCCTGTCCAAGGCACGGTTTGCCTTGTTCAGCGTGGCGATAGCTTCCGCTATCTCCCTCTCCATTAGTTGCTCCATTGACTCGCTCATACCTTTACTCTCTTTCCGTATCGTCTATCGTGATAGCTTTTATATTCTTTTATCCACGCTGTTACGCACTTAGGGCAGGTGTTCAGCCCACTTAATTGCTCCGTTGGTATAGCAATACCGCACTTCTCGCACTCGCTCATAGTTATATCTCTCTTTCATAGTTTGGTTGGTTGGGAGCGCAAGCTACGCAATAGGGGCGAGTATCGCCCTCTAGCTCTCCCGTAGGCGTAGCCCATAGAATATCGTCAGCTTCATAATCCTTCAAGCATTGAGCGCAGGTAGTCATATCTTGCACCCGCATTCTTTCACCGGCACTAGGTGATCCCCGCATATAGTCATATTTTTACCTTTCCATAAGCTAATAGCTCTCCCTCTTTGGAGAATTCTGCGTCACAATTACCGCAATAAACAGCACCACACTTACAATCGTGGTCGTCCGTATCCATAGAATAAAGCTCCTCGCTCTCGCACTCTTTACATATAGTCATTCGCTCTCTCCCTCTTTCTGTAATTTATCGTGCCACTCTGTGCTGTACAGGGTGATAGATAATCCTCGCTCTCTTGCGTACCTTATAGCTTCATATACATTCTCCATATCAGCAATAAAAGTATCCTGCTCTTGCCCTAGCACCCACTTAAACACTTGCCAGTATGTGCCGTGTCCCCCTGTCTCCGTCTCGTATGCCTTAATCATTCGCTCTCTCCTTCTATTGTTACGTCAATGCAGGGATAAAGGTCATTGGTCTTTACCATTTCATAGACCCATTCCATAAATTGTTCTGCTGCATACTCTTGTGGGTCGGATATGAGATAACCCATCTCCCGCTCTTGAGATATATCTATATGTAGTTTAAGTGTTGCTATCGCCTTCATTCCTCTTCCTCCTTATCTATACAAGCGGGACAGATATTGCCCTCGCCCTCTTGCTCGTCATACTCTCTCTCACACTCTCCGCATTTGATCTCGTTGAGCTGGTGATTGCTCCAGGGGTCGCCGTCGTAGTAACTCACTCGTTGCCCTCTGCCTCTAACATCTCCGCGATTGCGTCGCTAACTGTCTGCGGATTGCTCGCGTACTCTTTCAATGCGTCGGCCAGGTAATCAAGCTCCAAGTATCCAAGGGCTACGCCCTGCGGAATCTGTACGGCCTCGCCGTACTCTTCCTCTCCGTATCCGATAAGACCAAGGAAGACCGTCGCCGGTGTTGGATAGTTGTAATTACGAGACCACTCAAAAAGCGCGGTGGTGTGTTCAGCTCCTTTTCGTGGATCCTCATAGATAGCCCAAGTGTTGCGTGTTGCTGTCTCTGTGTTCATCTTTCGCTCTCCTTCTCTTTCTGTAGTTGTTTCTCGATTTCTCTCACAGCTTCGTTTAATGTAGAGGCTAGAATCCTCACGCCTTCCACGCGGAAGTCGTACGGCGTGGAATACTTTCCCGATCCTTTTGTTATGTGAATCCCCTGATAGAAGTAGGAAGTGCCCCACTCTCCTTTGTACTTTGTAACGCCTTGTGGAATTCTTGCCACTTCGTCGCCCTCTTTCTCTTTCTCTTGTCTGCTAGTTGCAGAATACCACACTCTACCGGATAAGCAGAGTGTGATATTACGCCTCTAGTATTCTCGCCCCGTTGCCTTGGTAAAGAGCCACCAAGCGCCCTCTACCACAGCCCACAGCACCAGCGCTCCCACAATCAAGACCGCAAAGCTCAGCAAGATCGATCCTAAATAAATGAGCTCGCTCATCGCTCGCCCTCTCTCTCGACTGTAATCTCTCGTGCTGTCCAGGCTTCATCGTTGCCGTCTAAATCTTGCGGCTCTTGAACCTGCAACACGATCATCGAGATGAGGTTATTCATCTGATCGTCGGTAAGTGGTGAATCGGTGGTGAACTTTACGGTGATCGAGTGCTTCATTAGCTCGCTCATTAGTTCGCCCCCTCTAGTGTCCAAATGTCTTCAATGTATTGACGGTGATAATCTGCGTATTTTATAAAATCGGCTAGGCTGTCGAACTCTTTCTCGCCTTCAAATTTGGGAGAGTGTCCGGCTTCTTCTCTCTTCACGATGTAGAACTTTAGCATTTTATTTTCCTCTTTCTGTTAGGTCGAGCTCTATACGGTATAGATCGAATTTACTTGTCTGTGTTATGTGAATTTATAAGTGAGACGAACTGATCGTGACTTAGGCTTTCAAAGAGAATCTGAGCGACAATGTCATTGAGCTCATTTTGCACTTCGGTCTCATCATCACGCAGAGAATTATCAAAGCCGACCGCTTTAGTGATTACACGATCGAGGCATTTCATCATTTCTGTCGAGGCTTCGACCACGATATCGGTGAAGGCTTGGTGCTGTGTCGCCTCGATCCATTCTTTCTCATTCTTGATTATGTCCATTTTTTTCTCCTTGGTCTCATCAGTAGCCGATTTACGGCTAGACCGCCCGAAGGCGGTTTCGACCTATTCGTTGCTGAGTCGGATAACTTTCTCGGTGGCTTCACCGAGCTCGCTATCTGCATTTTCCCATTCTGCAAAGAGAGAGCGAAGGCGATTGAATCGGATCGAATTGATTGACTCTTCAACTGTCCAACCGATGATTTTCAGAATCTCATTCTCGACTTCGTCTCGCTTTGCTTCGGCTTTCGCCTCTTTGACTTGCGCTCTGTACATTGCGAAGTCGGATCGAGCGGCGCTTTGCTTGCAAGGGTGGAAGCGGAATTCGGTTTCGTCGCTGGTGGTGAAACCGCAGTTAATGCAACCCATATCGGTCTTGATAGTCATTTTTATCCCCTTATCTTTCTGACTTAATCTGATCGTATAAATCGCCAAGTTGGCTTTGAACAAGTTGCTCGGTCACGCTTTCCAAAATGCGGTGACGGTTGAAACTGAGAAGCCCATTTGAATCTTTGGCTTCTCTTAATGCGATTGATTGCTGATTGTGCAGAAACATCAAGAGCGTTTCTAAATCACGATCAGAGAGTTCGATTACGATTTTTTTACGATCGTTCATTGTTGCCTCTTTTCTAGTGGCTTTTCCACTAAGAGAAAAGTACCGGACTCTGCCCTATATCGGAAGCATTTAAGAGAAAAATCTTTATAACAGTTTGGTAACGGAATGCTGTGAACTTTCTGAGCTTTAAGTTACCAGCGAGTATTGTTACCAGGTCTGGCTACTCAGTAACTTACGAGCTTTATACGATCGTCGAGTCTGATCGATTAACTGCCGAACACCTGTTCGACGGCTAGAGATATTGACGGGGCGAACACTTGTTCGGGTCTGCCGGATACAGAGAAAGCCCTGCGATTCTTTCCAATACTTATCCACAGCCTTATCCCCAACTGTGGACAGCCCTGTGGACAGCTCACAGCGCGGTCGGGCGTGTCGCTGACGGTGACCCCCCCTTGTTTAATGCCGGAGTGGGTAGTGTTATGTACCCTACAAAAAAATATTTGCTAAAGTGAGATCCCCGTAATATGGCTCTGACCTGCGGTTATGTATTGTGTGACTAACGTCACATTAGCAAAACGGGAATTGGTCTAAATTTCCTGCCTTATATATAGTAGGGGAGTAAAGCGGGGAATGTTCCGGTTTACGAGCTGTACGCTTCGGGTGGAACCCTTCGCGTAGCCCCCTAGGGCGAAGCGATCAGTACCACTAAATACGGGATAATTCTATTCAGTATTGAATCTCATTATGTGAGACAATCAGCTTGGTATAAAACTCATACTGGGTACATTAGAAATGTACCTGTAGATGAATCTTCATAACCTACTGGGTAGGTTCTTAAATTCATCCTCAACTTGGTATAAGGAATCTGTGATTCCGGCCCGTCTATTCCGGCGGATGAACACAGTTCATCTAGCAGACGCTACCGCGTCAGCCCTTTATTTTAGGAGATTACGTGGCTGATAACTCAGCAGATATAGCCAAGCGTATTATCCTTGGATGTGTAGCAGAAGGTATGACTATCGACGCGGCCTGTGGCAGCGCCGGTAAGTCCATCAAGACCTACGAGTACTACCGTCGCACCGATAAGATATTTGCAGATAAGATAGATCGAACCCGCCTCGGCCTGAAGGAGAAGTCCTTCGCATCCGGCGATGTTCACGATATCGACTTCGTGGAGTTCCGCCAGAAGTTTTTGCACTCTAAGACCTTTGCTCACCAGAAGAACCTTATAGATGTGATTGAAGGGCGTGAACCTTCTTGGTTCCACCCCAGTATGAAATATGAGCCAGGACTTGCCTCAAACCGCGTCCTGATAAATATTCCGCCAAACCACGCCAAGTCGATTACGGTCACCGTCGACTACGTTACCTGGCAGGTAGCACGTAACCCTAACTTCCGAGTACTGATAGTCTCACAGACACAGCAACTCGCAGCAGACTTTCTCTACGCCATCAAGCAGCGACTAACGCATCCGATGTATGCAGACCTCCAGAGCGCTTATGCAGCTGGCGTAGGGTTTAACTCTAAGACGGCCTCTTGGCAGGCAACCCGCGTCACCTTCGGTGATGAACTTCGTGAGTCTTCCGAAAAAGACCCGAACATTGAAGCCGTCGGTATTGGCGGTCAGATTTACGGTAAGCGTGCCGATATGATTATTGTCGATGACGCCGTTACTCTCAAGAACGCTAATGAGTTTGAGAAGCAAATCCGGTGGTTAACCCAAGACGTGCGTTCCCGTCTTAACCCTACCGGTAAGTTAATTATTATTGGTACACGAGTAGCCTCGGTAGACCTATACCGCGAACTTCGCTCTGAGGATAGATACCCAGGCGGCCTTGTCCCTTGGAAGTATCTAGCGATGCCAGCCCTGTTAGACGCAGATGAAGACCCCGACAAGTGGGTTACTCTTTGGCCCGCCTCAGATGCACCATTTGATGGACAGGCAGAATCTGATAAGAACGATGACGGTCTATACCCACGTTGGTCTGGTCGTAACCTTTACAACGAACGTCAAGCGATGGATGCTAGTACCTGGGCTTTGGTCTACCAGCAGCAGGATGTATCTGAGAACGCTGCCTTTGACCCCGTATGTGTAAAAGGCTCCATTGATGGAATGCGTAAGGCGGGCAACTTAGTTGCAGGCCACCCAGGACATCCACGAGACTTAAACGGCTTTACCTACATCTGTGGGCTAGACCCTGCGATGATTGGCGATACCGCAGCTATCTGTTACGCCATTGATAGATCAACGAGCAAGAGGTACATAGTAGATGCTATCAAGATTAGCCGTCCGTCTCCAGCCGATATACGTAATCTTATTTTTGATTGGACATCCCTATACTCACCGTCCGAATGGATTGTCGAAAAGAACGCCTTCCAATCCTTCTTAACGCAGGACGAAGGCATCCGTATGCACCTAGCATCACGCGGCGTGCAGTTTAAGGAACACCATACCGGCTCTAATAAATGGGATGCCGGTTTCGGTGTGGCATCTATGTCTACCCTCTTTGGTACTAAGCAGTTTGATGGTAAGCACCATAGAGATAACCTGATACACCTTCCATCAGATCAGACCGAGAACATTAAGGCTCTGATAGAGCAGTTGATTACCTGGACTCCAACGACTAAGGGTAAGACCGATATGGTGATGGCACTATGGTTCTGTGAAATCCGAGCACGTGAGATGCTCAACTACGGCAAGTATGCCACCCACCATATGAAAAACCCTTTCCTCTCTCGTCAAGAGATAGGCAAAAGAACAGTGATTAACCTAGAAGAAGCATTCGCAGAGCAAAACAAAATCAGAGTCATATAGGAGACATAATGAAGATACGCGGAGAATCAGGCGCTGTTCCAGCCAGAGGTAGCGGTGTATCTGGAGGCAAGGTGAATACTCCTAAAGTTTCAACTAAAAAAACAGATCCTACTGCTGCCTTAAAAAAATCTGGAATTGAAAAACTTACTAAACTTAATAAGACAACAAGTGAAGCCCATATTCTTTCTGCTGTAAGACAAGGAAAAATAACAGCAAAAGAAGCAGCTGCTATTGATCCTAAAAAATTTGGTATCTTAGTAAATCCAAAAATTGTTTCATCAAAAACTATAAAGTTAAATTAAGGACCCCACATTGTTATCAGTCAAAGAAGTTGACGCGAAACTATCGCGGCTACGCCAGCGGTCAGCATCACGCGACCAGCGTATGCGCGACGTGCTTTCGGTACGTCAAGGAGATATTTCAAAAGTATTTCCATCTATGTTCTCCGAGGACTATCCTAAGCCTCTCGTTGCCAACTTCATTGACGTAGCAGCACGCGATCTAGCAGAAGCGATGGCGCCACTGCCATCCTTTAACTGTTCAGCAACTAATATGGTTTCCGATACGGCCCGTAAAGCTGCAGATACTCGCACCCGTATTGCCAACTTCTATGTATCAAACTCTGACCTACAGCTCCAGATGTACACTGCAGCCGATTGGTATAACACCTACGGTATGTGCGTTGGTATGGTTGAGATGGATTACGACGACAACAACCCACGTATCCGTATGCTCAACCCATTTGGTATCTACCCAGAATTAGACCGATACGGCAGAACACTATCTGTCACTCAGGTTATTATTACCGATGCAGAGTCTTTGGCAGCGCAGTACCCAGAGTTTTATGACCAGATTCTAGGTCGTAACCAGTACCAACTATCTTCACCTTATGTGTCAATGGTTCGCTACCACGACAAGGATCAGGACCTACTCTACTTACCAGAGCGTAAGAACCTAGTCTTATCTTCAACACCTAACATTCTTGGTAAGTGTATGGCACGTACCGTAATGCGTTCATCCTTAGACGGAGAAGCACGCGGTCAGTTTGATGATGTACTCTCAGTACAACTCGCTCGTGCTCGCTTTGCTATCTTGCAGATTCAAGCAGCTGAGAAGTCTATCCAAGCACCTATTGCTATCCCACAGGATGTGCAGGAACTTGCTCTCGGACCAGATGCAATTATGCGTTCTGCTAACCCACAAGGTATTCGTCGTGTACCACTTGAATTACCACCTGGAGTCTTTACTGAATCCGGCGTACTAGAGCGTGAACTTCGTATGGGTGCTCGTTACCCAGAGTCTCGTTCAGGCAACATCGACGCATCTGTTGTTACTGGTCGTGGCGTGCAAGCACTACAGGCTGGATTTGATACACAGATTAAGGCAGCACAGGCGCAGTTTGCTCGCCTCTTTACAGAACTTGCAGCACTTTGCTTTGAAGCAGATGAGAAAGTATTTGGCGGTATCCCTAAGACTATTAAGGGATCTGACGATGGAACACCGTATGTACTCAAGTACATCCCATCACGTGACATTAAGGGCGAATACGGCGTAGATGTCCGTTACGGCATTATGTCTGGTATGGATCCTAACCGCGCCATCATTGCTTTACTACAAATGCGTTCAGATAAGCTCGTCTCACGTGACTATGTACGCCGTGAGATTCCAATGGACCTTAACGTTACACAAGAGGAACAACGTGTTGATATTGAAGAGATGCGCGACTCTTTGCGTGTTGCTGTTGCTCAGTACGCTCAGGCGATACCGGCACTCGCGGCGCAAGGCCAAGACCCTTCACAGATTATCGGGCGTATCGCAGCTGTTATCCAAGGTCGCCAAAAGGGACAAGCGCTAGAGAACATTATCGAAAAGGCATTTATGCCAGAACCAGCCCCAACCCCAGAGATGCCACCTATGGCACCAGGTATGGAGCAACAGATTCCAGCAGCAGGTGTGGCCCCCGCTCCTGCCTCGCAGCAACCTCCACAAGAACAAGCTGGTCAGGCCCCTGCTGCTGGTCAACGTCCAGATATAGCCCAACTACTCGCTGGTATATCCGGCGCAGCTTAAGCAGAGGAGGTGTAAATATGAACAAAGGATCACGTGCAGCAGCACCTATGTCAAAGCCAGTTGAAGGCAAGAAGGATACCTCTAAGCCAGCAGGACCAGGCAAGGTTGTACCATCAATGATGCCAGCAGGCCGTCGCGGAACAGCAGTAAAAAAAGGCTAACAAATTTAGTAGAAGGTGTATGGGACGATGGACAATAACAGAATTCGTCGTCCTATACGCCCTTCTGACTTTGTTGTAGTACTTGCAGAAACTGCATATAATTTATCGCAGGTAGCAACAGGATTTTTTGAATCATTATTAGAATTAAGTATTTACCATTCTAACCATAAAACTGAAACTAATCAGGCGTGGGAAGAGATGGCACAAGACCTAGAGACTTTAGAGGAGGACCGATGACAACAGCACCAATGAATCCATTGGCAGGCGTAGCAGGTCCTGGTAAATATTCAGTACGTACAGATAACCTTGATATGGGTTCAACTGCATACGGAGAAGGTGTAGAGACAGCCGCTATTAAAGCAGGCGCTCCACTTGCTAAAACAGCAAATATCCGTCCAGAACAAGCAGCGGTAATTCGTGAGGCTGCAGTATCAGAACCTATTACTCCATTATTTGCTCCAACACAACGCCCTCAAGAAGAAATCACAGCTGGCGTTGACATTGGACCAGGCGTTGGATCATCAGCATTGATGATGGGTAAGTCAGTAGAAAAACTTTCAGATACTTTGGCAAAACTTTTGCCTTACGATACAACTGGTGAAATAACAATACTTTATCAGCAAGCTGCTTCAAGAGGACTTTAATGGCTAGCACAAATTTAAAACTTGCTGCCACCCAAGCTCAATTAAATCCTAACGAAAAAAAACAAGTTGATGCTTTATCTAGTTTGCTAGATACTCACAAAAATCTTTTAGATTTACCTCCTGCTCAGGCTAAACAAAAGTTTAATCAGTTACCTGCAGATCAGCAGAATGCTCTTGTAGAATTTAATGGAGATAAGCCTGAAGAAAATCGTGGCGCTTGGGGTACAGCTTGGCACTATACAGGTGGAAGACTTGTAGACGCTGGCAAAGTTGCATTAAATGCCGCTACAGCAGCGTCAGATTTTATGACACGTTTATATCGTTTTTCTAAAGTTGCAGAACAATTAGAAGAAGCGAAACCAGGTAACCAATTAAGAGGCCTATCAGGTCTTCAAACAGCTTGGGATGCCACAGGTAAAAGCGGAGAACTTGTCTTTGACCCAAACCGTATTAACAAGGCTAAAGCAAAATACACTCAAGACCGAGTTAATGTTGCCATTAAAGCATCTTCTGGTGTTCCGCTAGATGAGATTATTGCCAACGGTACAGAAGAAGAAAAACAGATTGCTGCTAGAGCAAGCAAGAATCAAGACCCATTATATCAAGATGCTTACGATGCAGTAGTTGCTGCTAAATATTCACCTGGTCGTGATGTTGCTAATGCTGTATTACCAGAAGGACTAGAAGGTACAGGATTTCTTTACAAAGGAATTTCAGGCAGCGTTGATGCTTTATATAGATTTAGAACAGATCCATTACTAATTCTTGGTAAGGCAAAGCAGGCATATGATGCTGCTAGTTATTCTTTAATGAAAATTATTGGAAGTCCACAAAAACTAGATGCAGCATTTACTAATCCTAAAGTTGTCGGTTTTTTTGATACATACGGAAAAGAACTTGACAACTTAAAGGTTGCTCGCTCATCTAAAGATATCAAGGCCGCAACAGAAGCGTCAACTAAACTTAAGCGCATTGCTCCTGAATTTGGTCCAGCCGCTATTGATGAGTTTATTAGAGCTGGTGTTAAAGATGCACCTACAGCAAAAAACTACTTTGCTAACTTTGTTGATGTAAAAACAATTATTTCTGGACAGCCTGCTCGACAGACTCCACTTATTCCGCGTCTTGATGCAGCACGTAAAGCACGCATTGCCATCTATACGCAGGCAGATAAAGTTATTGATATTGATAAATCAGGTCGTAAGATTATTGCAGCACTTTATGGTTCAGAGCCACAATATGCAGATATTGCTACAGGTTTGATAGATGATCCTGCACGCATCGCACAGTATGAATCATTTATATCCAAAACAAAGGGTCCTTCTGGGGCAATACGTATGCCACTTGAAGTTATCCAAGGACGCATTGACCGTTTTGCAGCAAAGTTCACAACTATTCCGTACTTTAAAGATGGCTTCTTTGATGTAATGTCAGATAACGCCTCTACTCAGGTATATCGAGTTGCTCGCCTTGCTAACTCTCGTTATCACAGCAAGATGATTGCTGAAGCATTTGAAGCTGGTACTGAAGGTCAACGCAAGCAGATATTTGTTGGTCTTTGGAATACAGTCGCAGAAATTCGCGGTGTATCTAAGTCAGCTGTAGGCAAATCTT
>Ga0315909_10002263_pt1 | contig 24879 bp, 24 predicted proteins | sample LakEriMetagenome_11_FD_203527 | JGI IMG/M metagenome (GOLD analysis project Ga0315909, IMG submission 203527) | Freshwater fungal communities from buoy surface, Lake Erie, Ohio, United States - Buoy 2 MA125 | ecosystem: Environmental > Aquatic > Freshwater > Lake | place: USA: Lake Erie, Ohio...
ACTTTTGCTCAATTTTTGTCTTATCGTTTTTTCCGTAAAGGAATTCCCGCGTCCGTCCATCCTTATAGAACATTAACATCGGAATCGCCTTAATACGATTCTTCTCTTTCAGTTCTGGTTGTTCATCTACATTTACCTTATAGAATGGAACAGTGGATTCATTTGCCACTTCTTCCACCATAGGTAACATTTCGATGCAGGTTGGGCACCAAGGAGCCCAGAAATCTACCACGAACGGCTCCTTGGATGCCAACTTTTCTTCAAATTCTTGTAACGTGAGTTCCTGCATTATTGCACCTCACATCCACCACCACCACAAGCAACTTCACCTGCGAGGTCGGTATTATCTTCGACTTCAACCACCTTGGTCAAATCAATCTTATGTAAGTGACCGACCATTTCCTTGTATTGTTCTTCGGTGATATCTTCGAATGGAGCTTGCATATAACTGTGGTCACTATACGGCAGAACACTTAATGCGGTGAAGTTCTCACGATTGTCCCACATCCATTCTCCAACACCAACCCATTCGTCTGGCTTGATGGTGACGGTGACGGATACGTTATTCTTGTTCTCACCCTTACGATGACCAGCCTTTACCCATTCCTTCCATACCTTACTGGTACGTCCAAGAAGGTCAAGTGCAGATTCTTGTCTGGTGATTGCACCCTTTGGTGCCTTTTGTGGAACAGAGATAACTGCTTGTTGCTTCGGCTTGAAAAATTCATCTTCCACGATTTCTGGATGATTGTCTGCAAGATATTGATAGATACCTTCGTTCTTACCTACACGGATACGACGAATGTAGAAATCATTATGCCAAGCGTGAATGCCAGAGGAAGTTCCTAATACTAGAGATGAGGTTCCTTCGGGCTTGACAGTGGTGGTTCTCGCAGCCTTGTTTGTCCCAATCATTTCCGCCACACGTGCATTCTCTTCCTTCACCACGTTGGCTGCTTCTTTCATATCTAAATTCAGGACGGTGCCCGAAGCGATACCCGTCATCGACACTCCGATGAGTGCTTCCTTTTCCGTTGTTCTCTTCCATATATCTCTCAAATAGTGAAAATTAGTATAGCTTGCTTGTAATGTTCCAATGAATGCTGCTGCCTTCGCACGTGCGTTGAAATCATCTTGGTCCTTGATGTCACCGGCATTAATCGTGGTGAGGTTACAGAACTGGAATGGACGGAGTGAGATTTCTGCACAAGGATTCAATCCCCAATTTGCATCATTTGTGAAGAAGAATCCAGGTTCACCAGAACCACTCATTTCAATCTTCTTCCAAAGTTCTAAGAATACTTCCTTTTCAATCTTGTGACGAACGATAACTGCAGAGTTATTGGAACGACCACGCTGTGGATTGGTTTCCCACCAGTTGCCGAACTTACAGGTCAACATATCATCGTCATCCAAATCAAACAATGAAATCATTGCGGAACGACGAATGCCACCAGAAAGAACTGCATCAGCGATGAAGCACAGAATATCGTGCACTTCGAGTGTGGTAAGTTGTTGACCATTTTGCTTACGGTCGAAAATCTTTTGGATGTTGTGAAGTGCATCCTTGAGTGGTTCTGGACCAGGTGCCTTACCACCAGAGGTGAGCAATAATGCACCCTTTGGACGAACATCTGAGAAATCATAAACTGGTAATGCCTTCCCCTTCATATATGCTTCTACGAGCATCTTGACCGCATCTGCCCAACCTTCAATACTGTCACCGACGAGATAACGGCGTGACTTGACTGGCTTGTTGATTGGTGGAAGTTGTTCAATATGATTCTTCTGTACGGAATAACCCACACCCGTTCCAGAAAGAAGAAGGAACATCACTTCACTAAATGCGTCTGTGTGATTGATTGGAAGGAAACAGCAATTGTACAAACGTGCATTATTGATTTGAATTGGCTTCCCTGCGAATTGGAGTGACCGCATGGATGGAAGTATCTTCTTATCATACACAAATTCGTATGCTGCTTCAATTTCTTTTTCTAACTTTGGGAACTTCTCTAAATGCATTGCTTTATTTCTATCTACGAGTTCCTTCCACGTTTCACGGCGTTGCTTCTTTGGAAGATACTTCGCATATTTCATAAACGTTGTAATTTCTGACAATATCTTTGACTCTAGTTGCATACTTCTTACTCCAAAATCGTTAGGGGTTTGGGGTTAAATAAATACTACTGTGTTACGTGAAAAAATCGGTGATTACCCAACGATATTTTTTAATCCAAATCCATCTCTAATAGTTTCTTTGCGAGGTTTTGTTTCGTAACCGTTTCACCATTTTCCATCTGCTTCTTCAACATAATCCCCTTTGCGGAGGATTCGTCGTAAATCTCTATCTTACCTACACTTGCGTCAATAATCATCGGGAACGTTTGACCATCTCCACCAAATCGGTTCTTGATGATATGAGCGCGACCCGTCTTATGAACCTTGTCCTCTAGTTTCCGAGAGATTGAGAGTACCAAGTCGGCTGTCATAATCTTGGAATACGATTCTGCAATCTTGTCCGCCTGAATCACTTCGTCTTGTAACGCACTTCTCTGAGTCTGTGAAGCCGTCCAAATCGGAACCTGCAATTCACCAGCCAATCCACGAAGTTCTTCATAAACTGCACCCAACTCTTGATATCGTGCATCGGTTCTGGCGTTCGCACTCATCAAATCTGCATAATCAACGATGATGAGGTCTGGCTTGAATCCCAACGATGCCATCTGTTGAACGTGAGCCTGAATCGTATGAGATGTAATAGTACGAGCGGGATAATACTTAATGATAATTTCACCCTTAATCGTTTCCACCAAATCCTTAATCAATTCAGGATTCTCTGGAATCTTTCCAGGCTCAATACCAGTATAAATCGTATCGTACCGAAGTCCCACATAATTTTCATTCAATTCCAAGGTATAATGAACAACCTTTTTACCTTGCCTCAATGCATTCGCACCAATTGTTGCGAGTGCCCAACTCTTACCGACACCAGACGGAGCGATAACGACTCCAAGTTCACCACCAGCCAATCCACCACCGATAAGGGAATCAAGAGCATCCCATCCAGTCGGAATCGTATCACGGGCGTCCTTCAATAATCGTTTCTCGAAATCCTTTTTCCAATCGTGACCAACAGTCTTGGGTTGACCACTCCGAAGAGCATTATCAACAAGAACTTTGATTTCACCATATTGACCAATCTGCAGAAGGTCCACCGACTTAATGATGGCAGACTTTAAGGTTTGATTCTTAGCGAAATCAAGGAAACTATCTTGAACATAATCCAAATCGTTATCGTTCATCTTTTGGAAGATACTACGAAGCGATTCCACGATACCAGTACGTAACGTATCGTCCTTGACATCCTTGTTCATCTCCACCTTGAATACTTCCAACGTAGGTAATGTCTTATACTCGTCAAAATATTCTAACGTAGTCGCAACAATCCACTGATTCGCATCCAACTCAAAGAAGTTTGGATTGATAACGTCATAGGATTGAGCAAGGAAATCAGGAGAGTTCAACATAGCCGCCACAGCTTTCGCTTGGAAACTAGGTCCGAATTTTGCCAACGTATCTACATTCTTGTCGTAATTCTTATGGTCTACCATGATATCTCGCTAAAGGCGTAAAAGTAAATGTTATCCATTCATCATAATTCTGAATACTACTAATAATATTAGTACGAAACATCAGTCTTGTCAAGTCCGACTTCCGAATTGGAGGGCATCCTTCTTCGTATTTATGTAATATTTTCATCTTTGCATCAATATTAATATCCACATCGTGCAAATTCATTAATTGCAAATTTCTATTTACTATACTGGTATTATCCAGTATATTTTCTACCAGCTTTGGCTTCTTTTTAATATCAGCATATTTCTGTTCAATTAAATCCAAATTGACCTCAATATTTGGGTCAGCCAATTCTGGAATATACTTTAATACAGTTTTCTCACCAGCACCCTTGATTCCATCAATATTGTCACTCTTGTCACCAAGTAATGAACGATAGAATACAAAGTTGGATGGGTGAACACCATATGTTTCCATTACAATATCTATATCAAATGTTTTCTTCTTGACTGGATTGTATAGCTTAACGCTATCACTTACCATCTGTAAGAAATCTTTATCCGTAGAATAAATGATACTGGTACCACCATTCTTGGTGACCAACTCTGAGAAGTATGCGATAGTATCGTCTGCTTCGATATTGTCCAACGCAAGAATAGAAACTGGTAAACATTCCACCATTTCTACAAGTGACACCAACTGCCACTTCATATTCTCCCGTTCTTGTTCATCCGTAGTCATATCATAGGAACGATTCAGACGAGTCGGTGGTTTCCGATTTGCCTTATATTCTTTATAAATCTTCCGTCTACGTTGTGACCCACCCTTTCCATCAAATACGAGTACGACTCTGGTAGGTTTGAAACTACGAATAGCAAACCCCAAAGATTTCATAAATCCAGCCATTCCCCCAATATGATTACCATCTTCATCTAATGTGGGAATAGCGGCATAACTCCGCATAAATGTGTTGAGTGCGTCAACAATAAGGACACGGGAATTATACCCAATGTCCTTATTGTCAAACTGCATACTATCAAACACCTTCAATAAATCAGTCATTTAGTAGTTGCTTTTTGGATGGTGATACTTCGTCCTCATCCTCTGCAGCTTCCTTGTTAACCGCAGATGGGTCGAAGTCCTTCTCATACTTCATAATAAGTGCTTCACAAATCTTGTCATACAACGTACTCTTACGTTCTTGGTCGGCTTCGAGGAAGGCTGGAAATTCCTTTGATTGGAACTTCTCGTCCTCATAGGAATACCATGCACCAGATTGCTTGACGATGCCGTTCTCCTTCAACACATCCAACCAACTGCTGTAGTCATCAATACCACGATTGAAGTAAATGTTGAATTCAGCTTCACGATACGGCGGACCCAAACGATTCTTGGTGATAACCGCCTTCGTGGTGATACCAATAATATTTCCAGCCGAATCCTTCAACTTACCGACTTGTGACAGACGGATACGAGTTGAAGCGTGGAATCCGATTGCCTTACCACCAGACGTAGTGTATGGGTCAGAGAACGCAGGAGCGTTCATCTTCAAACGGAGTTGGTTCGTAAATACAAGTGCAATCTTCTCACGACCAAGAAGGTTCGTAATCTTTCTCATTGCCTTACTGATAATGATGGACTTCGCAGTTGCGTAACCATCCTTATTGAAGTCTGCTGCCATTTCTGTCTTAGTAGAAGCGGCGGCAACGGAGTCAACCACAATCGTGACCAACTTATCCTTCTTCCCAGAGGCACGAACCTTCTCAATTATGTTGACAATAGAATCGAAAATATCTTCAACGGTATCGTGTTGGACATATACGAGCTTCTTCATATCCACACCAACTGCGGAGAAGAACTCATCGTTCACTGCATTTTCGGTATCAATCAGAACCGCAACACCACCACGCTTCTGTGTGGTTGCGATAAGTGACGCACCGACGAGTGACTTACCAGATGCTTCCAATCCAGTCAACTCAGTAATACGACCAGCGGCGATTCCACCATACGGACGATTACTGATTGCGATATCCAACATTGTATTTCCCGTCGAAATAAAATCTGTCAAATCAGTCGGGGTTTCCTCTTGACCATCCAAGAAATAAGCGACTTGCCCATCCTTGTATAACTTGTTCAAGCTATCTGCGATAACTTGTGCCAGTTCATCGCGGTCTGCCGATGGGACTGGCTTCTTTTTTGCTTTTACATCTTCTGCGATAGCAGCTTTCTTTGGTGGCATAATATGTACCTTATGTAACAAAACACGCAGGCGCTAGGTAGTTCTGAGGCTACCTAGCACACAGCGTGTCTTTGGTTAATTAATCGTTGAACAACTCGTCAAACGCATCAACAGCGTTCTTGACGTTCTCCTTCGGAGCTGCGGCGGTAGCGGTCACCGCCTTAGGTTCCTCAGCCTCACGGGCTGGAGTGATGACTGAATTATCGGGGTCGAGATACTTTTCAAGTACGACCTTCAGCTCATTGTAGGTTGGCTCAGAATAAAGCTCCTTGATATCCGGCTGTTCCGTCATCCACAACTTCATTTGAGCTGGGTCAGACGAAAGCGGAGTCTGAGCTGGCTTGACCTTCACCGAAGTCTTGGCGAAGTTGGTATCGCTCTTTTCCTTCGGAATATACTCAACTACGATGTCACGACCAGTCTTGGCATCGGTGATATCACCGTAGTCAGGGTCAGAGATGTACGAAAGAAGCTCTTGATAGACCGTCTTACCGAACGAATAGAAACGAACGCCCTTGTCCTCTTCACCACGAACGATGACAGGGATATAGGTACGGAGCTTCGGCATGAACGGACGAGCCTCGGCATAACGCTCCTTCGGGTCACGGGTCTGGTCTGACTTCAGTGCGTCAGCAAACTCCGCAATCGGGTCACGGTTGCCATATGAAAGTGGTGAGAGATGGGTCTTATTGCCCAAATAGTGGAAGTAGAGTTCGATAAAGGGATTCTCGGGGTTGTCCTTCCACGGAACGATACGGATGACTGTCTTTCCTTCCTTCGGCTTCCAGATAGCGGTATCGCGGTCCCCACCGCCAACTCGCTTGAAACTGTTAAGCTTACTCTTTAGTGCATTGATGTCTAGCGCCATACTGTTTACCTCGTTTAAAATGTTTAAGGGTGTTTATTGTGATATACCCCAAGTAGGAAGAAGTATACCACGCTTTGTTTAGTTTGTCAAGTCCCTACTTACTAAAAGTTTAATATTTCTTTTATTTTGGTTTTAACTATTTTTAATTGACCATGTGCGGTAACTAAAATAGAATTCTTTAATTCATCCCAATCAATCTTATAGGACTTATCTATTTTACCACCATTTTTACTTGCTATTAATGCGTTTAATGCATTAATCGTATATATTGTATTTGTTTGCTTCTTTCTGTGTACGGATATAGTGGAAGCTGGTGGTGCGTAATGTTCTTTTAATGAACCCACTACGATATTATATGTTAATATAAGTTGATTTGGGTCATCAATATTTTCAAGAACATACACGTTGTTGAACGCTAGTGTATAAGAATTCTTAATAAGATTTACATTTTCATCCAACTTATCAGCTGCTATAAACGTGCATAACAATTGAGTTTCGTTCATATAGTACTCATAAGACTGTTAACCGACTTCTTATAAGTATCAAAATGTATTCAATAAATTATATTTTGTATAGAGAAATTTGGTTATAATTGTGACCACGATATTGACGGACAGGATATCCACCTTTACTGAGTTTTTCTGCGACATTCCCCATAATATCCAATTCATCGTTGTGGACATCCAGTAGAATAGCGTCATAAGTATACAGAATGACCTTGGATTTGAACATATCCAAATACTGGCAAACTCCGTTTACTCTGGCAATCGCTTCTTCAGTCTCCGTCAACTGCATCATATAGTTAAACACCTTATTACTGGTGGGGTCAAATACAGTCACTTTGCGACCCGTTCCTGACAATACAAATCCATTCTGACGGTATTTCTCCCACAAATCAGACGAGTACTCCTTGAGCTTTTGGAAGAACTCTACACCACCTGTATCGTCACTATATCCATACATCAATCCGAACGTGCGGGACTTGGATTCTTCATATTGTTCTTCGGTAATATTATCTGTCCCATAATACTGTTTGGCAAGGAATTCGTGAACGGAACTTTCTGGGAGTTTATATCCGATAAGGTCAGCCGCAAGACGAAGATGGAATGCCTCATAGTCAAACTGGACAAGAGTACCATTCTCCCCAAACCGACTGACGAACTTCTCACGGGTACCATCGTTCTTATTGAGAGCGGCAAAGTTGATTCCACCAAACGCATTACTCGGACGACCTGTAGAAGTGTAGATGTTATAATCAGAATACACGAACTGATTGTCAGTAGTCCAGAGTCCTGCTTGCTCAATCTTGGTCAACGTAGGAATGGTAATCTGATTAATGAATTCAAACGCAGATGTCTGTTCCGTGGACTGGCATCGGTCGTACATATGCTTACAGTGTTGTAAGAACGCCTCTGCGGTTTCTATCCACGAAGTCAACGGGATACTGTAATGGAGATTCTTGAACTTGAACTGGCTCTTAATCTGGTGCATCGCCATCGTGTAGTATTCCCGATACAACGGAATCACATCCCCATTCAAATGTATCAACGATGCCAAGTCAACTACATTCTTTGCATTAGTCAGTTGTTGTAATTCTTTTTTATGAAGGGTGACCAACTTATATGCATCACTCAGGTCCATCTGAAAGTGTGGGGCATCGGGATGATTGACCGACACAGTATACGAGGTTCCATCATCAAAGAGGAAATGGAGTAAAGCAACACGATTCTGTGAAGAGTGTAGAAATGCGTCAACCGCCACGGGATAGACATAAGTAGTCTCACCCCGAAGGCGGTTGGTCAAATATTCTAGTTCTGCTTGTGTCGTAATAACCATTGGTTCCTCAATAATATATTATAATTTAAATATACTATCAATCCACTCTATTGTCAACCCCTTGAAATCCTTCTAATGGATTAGACAATAATCTAGTTAACCCGGGCATGTTTTTGTCATAAAATACTGCGGTCACTGTATTCTTATGTTTTGCTCCATAGATAATTGTACCATCCGATGATAGTGTATCATTTGCAAACCCCGTGATAACCCAAGGAAATTCTACACGTTCATATAATACGTTTGTCTTGAACGCTTCATACTGCTTTTTATCTACTTCAGTTATCAACTTAGTAGAAATATGCCTTACAAAATACCGGGTAACAAATCCGCTACGTACATCAACTTGAGTTATTTTTGGGCGAGTACTATATGGTGTTGTCATATTTATCGTCCGAATGGATTACGGAACGCGTCAAAACTTGAGGGGCGATTATTTACGGTTGTATTTCTCATCGGAGCATTCGCTGGGTTTGCCGAACGTGAAGTAACCGATGGACGGGTGGTAGGAGTTGATGCTACTCTACCAGAGGTACCAGACGCACCCGATGTACCTGCGGTACCCGTTGATGGTGATGTCGGTGCTCTGGATTCTGCTGCTTTTGGTCTATATCTAAAGCGTCCTTGTATCTTGGTAATCCATCCATTTTGTGAACTAAATTCGTGTGTGATTTTTGTTACGACATAAAATCCACGGTCAATAATAGATGGTATACGGTCAACTAAAAATGATTGGAATAGGTTAATACCACCAATACCAGGTAGTGTAACATCGACAATAGTTTTTGTAAGATTAGAACTGTTAAATGCGTGTGCTTTTGAAGGAGTTCTACCTTCCTCTGCTGCGGTTGAATCTAAATTCAATCTTTTCATCATACGTGCAGGATTAATTTCCATTAACTGTAGTGCGGTACCCAAATCCGCATACTCTCGTAATGTTCCAACTAGATTTGGATTGAATTGAGTCGAAGTAACAATATCACGTTCTAATTGTATTGATGCAACGTTTCTTTGTGCACTAACAGTTCTTTCCGATGGACCAACGTTTACAAAAGTTTCACCTGTAAATTGTAGATTACCTTGTACACCCTGTCTAGCATCCTCTTCCCTTGCCAATCTTTCTTGTTCTACTGCGTCTGCCAATCGTCTGTCTAAACGTTGGAGTTCGTCACTCTGACAATTACCGTTACCATCATCATTACCACATGGGGTATATAATCCCTGTATTAATGAAAGTTGTTGAAGTTCCTTCACATCAATCGTGTTTAATAATCCTTTTTGCGCCGGACCACCAATGTTTGCAATTGCCTGTACTGCCACTACTTGTGGCATATTGAATTCTACATTTAAATCTATTAAATCGCTGCCAAGTTCACCATCATTAAGAATTTTGGTACCACGATTGAACATATAAATATACTTTGGATTATCTTCAGACCCTTCATAATATCTGTTAATATTTACACCACTTATACTATTTAAAATGTTGGTTGTATCGGCATCTTCCGTATCTACAGAAACTAACTTTGGTGTTTTTGATAATCCCATATCAATTACGTGCATACCTGGATTTTTAACATCCGTAGAATATAATTGAAGATTCCAATAACCTTCTGTTGCTGAATTCATCATACTCAATAATGAATTGATGCCAGAAGAAACTGTATCAGTGGAGGTAAATGCTTGTTTGATTGCACTAGTGTTAATCCATATACCTCTGGTTAAATACGAAGCGCCCGATTCAACCGATGGCCCTATTACATTTTCAAATGGATTTAATGCTTGTTCAAGTCTACGTTCTAGTGTAGAATCTCTAAATGCTTGACTTATTGCCGAACTTCCCGACGCAGCAGCATTTGTTAAACTTGCAAATATAACATCATCATCTGAGTTGATATATTGGGATTGTGCAATAGGATTACGGATAAGCATAACGCCTGGATTAATTGACCGTAAACTTGGATGATATCCGACTTGATTTGCAAACAATCCAGATTCCGCTAACGATCCAGTTACTTCTCTTGTGGGACGTAACAATGCTAATTGTGCCAATGCTTCTCTATTATCACCCAACATGCTTGCGATTCCAAGAACTCTATCATTGAGAATTTTTTCTACGAAAAATCTCCACGACACAAAATATTCATTCTCTCTAGTACCAGCATTAGTACTTGCAGCACCAGCAGTTCTTTGTTCACTTTGATCATTTTTTATCGGAACAATCTGGTCGGACCAAACACTATCAGGTCCGGTTTGTATATTTCTATAATACGATATTAACTTGGTAAAATGATTCGCCTTCCAGTTGTATACATCATTAAAATATTCTTGAATATCTATTACTTTACATGCTGATACTGGCGATGGGCAGGTAGATTGTACTGCGGTGTGTTTAGTAGGTACTTCAAATTGTTGAACAGAATGTATTGTTAAATCTATTTCAAATATATTATTCTTGTTATATTTTAGATTGAATTTTACTACATACCCGATAAAGATTTCGTAGTTTCCATAATTGTTGTAAACATATTGTTTAATAAAATCCTTTTGATGATCTTCGTCTTTGATAAGGGAAGTAAAATATTCTTTAATGTTTAATTTAATTTCACTATTATTCTTTTTATATCCTAACTCTCCTTTAACTGCTTTTTTCCAATCAAAAGGTGTAATTTTTATTTCATTTGGGCTAGATGAGGTACGACCCAATTCAAGAACCACTCTTGTAGCAGGACGTAAGAAATATCTAAGTAATGCATCTACTTGTCCAACGGAGTAGGCGACTATCTTTAAATCTGCTTTCATTAAGCCACCGCGAACGCCCATTGGGCCCGCAGTACTACGTTCTACATTTACTTGAGTGATGCCGGGAATTGGAATATTCTTTGCATCTTTTGATGCATTTGCAACAAGGATTGGTATTGTTCTGCTACCGTCTTGACTAATACCATATGCCACCGTACTTCTATTATTATCTCGCGTCAAGTAAATATCTTCAAACGACACATCGTTTAATCCGTGTATACCAAGCGAAGGGCAATAAGCTAATGTTTCACTATCAGGTAAATTATTCAATGCAGTACCATCTAATAATTGTTTTGGTACTTGCGACAACGATGTAAGCTTTACAAACGGCATATAAGTATTTGCCGTTTCCGATGATATTCTACGTCTGGTTAATTCATATTGAATTTTTGGATGAAATGATTCTAACGCTTCAATATATGGACTGATAGCAGCTCGGGACGGTGGTACTTGTTGTACTGGTCTAGTAGGTCTAGTAGAATTAGTTGAACTGTTATAAGATACATTTGCCACAGCCGTTAGGTAAGGCAACGGGTCTATAGCCGTATCTGTAATTTGAAGAATAGTTCCTTCTTCGCCTATTTCCTTATCCCCAACATCTGGATCTCTGTTAACTTTCTTAAGTATAAAATGTAAATGTGGACCGAATGTTCGTCCTGTCATTCCTACTCGACCAACTACTTGTTGAGCGATTACCTTAGATCCTACAGTAATATTAAATTCTTGTGGGGAACCTGCTTGCATATGACAAACAGATGTTGTAAATCGTGGTTTACGACCATAATTAGTCACACCTTCTACATCTACTTCATCGTGTAATAACACAATCCCAACACCGCATGTTGCATTATTTACTAATCTGAATACGGTACCATCCGCCACCGCATGTATTGGAGTACCGACCGGAGCAGCAATGTCCACTGCATTATGTGGTTCGATAGCATCATCTATTGTTCGTTTACCAAATCCACTGGTAATATTTAAGACACCACTAGGTGGATATACTGGTGCAGATTTAAAGCGTATTGCCATATTAAATATTCGGAATAAAAAGTCTGGTTCCGATAGGTACTGCCATACTACCGTTTGCTAAATTGTTCGCTTTGGCAAGTACCCACCAGTTTTCTGTAGTGTTGTAAAACTTATATGATAACGTGTCCAATCGGTCACCATCTTGCACAACATAATAGAATGGAATGTCCTCAGACGGAATTGACGTAGGCAACACCGTAGTATAATATGGAATCTTTTTTGTCGTATCCACTTGTGGTGGTGTAGTATATCGTTCCATTTAAGTTATCCTTAAGGAGTTTGGTTAAATCTTCTAATTTCTTCTAACTGATTTCTTGCATTTCTACGTTCTCTGATAATCTGTTCAGCATCTTCTGTAATCTTATAGAATGGACTATCGTGGAACTTACTACGCTTTTCAAGGATACTGAGTTGCATATTTACATTGATTGCAAATGGTACTTCTCTGTCAATATCAAATGTAATTGATTCATCTAAGAAATCATAGTCTAAAGATTCAATATAACACGGTTGGTTATCATATAATCCACCGATAGTAAATTTAAATAGTGGTGGAGTCATAAATCCATTCTGCACACCCTTTGGAAATGCCAAACCAGTAAGATAATTTACCTTAGTCCACATCCCGTCAAGTTCACCGTCAGAAAATGCCACAATATTAAATGATAAACTTAATCCACGTTTTGCCCCACCATATGTTACGAATCGTTCGGTACGACCCACATATCGTTGTTCAGTAAATTCTGGTTTAATTGATTCCTTTATACTTGATATTAATGCTCTAAAGTGTACAGGATTACTGTTTGCATCTGTTGCATCACGGAATGTAAACTTTACAATATCTGACTTTTCTTTTTGTGGTTTAGTAATATTTGCATAATTTAGTTTATCACCGACTAAGTTCCCTGCTGCATCAAAATTATTTTCGTTACTTTGAAACTCTGCTATATTATACGGATCCTTTAATGTGGTATAACCAACTACAGGATCTTTTCTTGCTTGAACAATTCCAGTATCAAATTGTGTTTCGGTTGGATTTTCTGCTTCGCTAAAATATTTACTCTTGAATCGTGATGTTCTATTGTTCTTCGTAAAACTATCCTTAAATTGTTGTGCTTTTTGTTCAAACGTAAAGTCTGATGCTGGGATAGGTACGTTTGGAACAGGAGGAACCGTATTTCTTAAATTTCTTGGTACAAGTCTATTTAGCGCAGATGTTGTGGATGCGACTAATCTGGTGGTCACTCTTGATGCAATTACATTTACAAGTGTGGCAGTTACATTTGTTCGTACAATTCCACGTTGACTTAATGGTTGGGCTGGAAATATACGAATTCCCTTTTCAAATGCTTTGTATTCTGGACGAGAGGTAGTGTAAAATTGAGGTAATGGAATAATAGAATTGGCAGCATTTTTTAATTGAGTTACCAAATAGTTTTTTGCCAAACTACCAATTGTAGGTAACAACCTACGTTGACCCGTAGTGAGTGCTTGTAATTCACCTATAGTGTTAAATCGACTCGCAACGGTATTAACGGTGGTCGTTTGTAATAATCCAGATGGTGAAGGTACTAATGTATTCGTTGGTATATTTCGTCTTATGTGTAAGAACGGAACAGCATTTAAAGCGGGAGATAGTGGATTGTATAATTTAGTATTGAGGAATGTATTTCCAGTTTGTAGTAATGCTTGTTTAGTAGTAAATAATACACCTTCTGGTGACGTTAAAAACTTACTGACTCGACGAGTATCTCGTAATACCGATACGGTTGGGACTGACCGATTGTCATTTTTAATACGACTATTACTTCCAAACACTCCATCGGTATCTGGCTTGACCACAATTAATTGGTCACTACTTGGCGAAAATCTCTTGTAGATGTCTTGGGATTTTTCTTCAAATAAATCTTTCAACGTTGCCATATGTTATCTCACTTCGTTGCGGGAGTACACACCAACCAATTGTAAGCGAGGAACCGTTTGCATATTACCACCGACATTAATTGTGGTAGTTGCATTTGACAACGCGGTAATTAAATTATCCACCTTTCTGACTAAATCTGAGTTATCTGCCCCAGCTCTAAGCGACCCCTTCGGGAACAGATTAGTACCAGCGATAATATCATCTGCATTATTGAGAGCGAATGCTCCTTTTGGGGTGACTAATGTACGACTACCATATCCAGCGGAATACATATCGTTTGCTGGTGTTGTTGCTAATCCACCAAAATATCCACCCAACGAACCACCTATACTTGCTCCAATCAGAGTACCGCCTGGAATAAATGACCCAGCTATACCACCTAATATAGACCCAATAACACTACCAGTTAAACTTCCGGTAGTCGTACCACCTGCAGCGGTGCCCAATGCAGTACCAACTCCCATACCGATAGCACCACCCGCTACTCCACCTAGTCCCTTAAGTAAAGTTGCTTGCATAGCACCAGATGCAGCTACTTTTATTAAAGCTGCGGCGGCTGCATACGCTGCAATAGCTAATCCTCCAAATGACCCCATTAAACCAGAAGATAATTTACTTGCTATACCACCAAGCTCTCCAAGAGTTTTTGTTGTTTTTCCTGTAGCGGTCGCTGCTTCTGTCATTTTTGCTTCTATAGCGTCTGCCGCACTAACTTGTTCACCACCGGACTTAATATAATCTTCAACAGAAATACCTAATTGTTTAAAGAGTGCACGGGTACTAGCACTTTGCATCAAGTTCGCAGGAACAGTAGCACGGACATATGCCATCAAGGCAGCTGGACCTTCAGTTTCTGCAACTCTTATTAAGTTACCAAAGTCTATTTGACCACCTAATTGATTAATTTGTGCAACGGTATCGATGGTTCCATCAAGATTTGTGACCAATCCTTCTTGTGCAGCTTGGATACTTGCAAGATTTACTCCAAGACGTTCCGCATTAACGGCTGCTTTCGCAAAACTATTTCCGTATAAAAGGAATGATAATTGATTCTTGTTATAAAGAGTCGATAATTGGCTAGCAGATAATCCAGCTCTTCCCGATGCTACACGAAGTGCATTAAATTGTTCTGTGGTGGAAATACCTAATTGAGTTAGTGTACGGAATGTTTCTGCGGTTGGTTCAAATTCTGCACCAAATCCTTCCTTCAAACTTCTAACAAACTCTACACTTCCCTTTGAACTTAATTGCATACCCGCTGCAGCACCAATAAACACATCACTGAATCCAGTTTGTGCTGCCTTTAGTTGTTCAACTGTAACTGCTAGATTTGCATTGAAGTTAGCTAACTGTGAAGCAACTGCTAGTCTATTTTGGATTTCAAGTTGGACACCACGGGTTGCGGTAGTGCCCACCGCAGTACCAAACTTGACACCTGCGTTTGCAATATTAAGAAGTTCTTTTCCTAATGAAAGAGATTTATCTTTTAAGTCTTTTAATGCTTGGGATGACTTTTTTGTTTCGTCAGTTTCTTTCTTCTTTTCTTTTGTCGATTCTTGGGTGGCAGCAGTATTTGATTTGATTGCTTCATTAGTTTCTTTTTGAGCAGTAATTAAATCTTTAGTAGTATCAACCAATAGGTTTAAATACTCTACTGCTAACTCTGCTAAAGATTTTAAATCGGAGAAATCTTCTGCCATACATTATCTCTTTGAAGGTTTACTTCGCGCTTGTGCCTGTTTAACTTGTTCTGCTTCTTTCTTTTTTACGTCTTCCAATTGTCTCAAATGGAAATTACGAAGATAGACCGGCATATTATAAACTTGGTCAAAATTAAATGCTCCATTACTATAATACGCCATTGTAAACAACGTTTTGTGAATATCGACTTTATGCTCGGATGTCAGGCCAAAAAAAGTTTGCCCCAAAGGGCATCCTCGCTTTAATTGCCGTATCACAGCTTGGACATACAACATTTAATTCAAAATTCACATCAGGTGAAACCTTTCTATATGCTTCTCGTAATGCACGAACATCACGAATAATCATTGCTTCTGCAAATTCCCGTACAGTCTTGCGGTCACGGTTTCCATTAAATGAAGTGACAATGTACTTTAATCGTGTAGTTGCTTCATTATCGACACCAGTACCAATCTTCTTTGTTGCGTTCACTTCATTCATAATTTCTTTTTCATCTGCTCTGGTCAATAACTTAAAGGTAACCTTGGTACCAGTTGGTAGGTCTATTTCATGTTCACCGTTGATTAATTCATCCGTAACATCAATCGTTGACAATCCAGATAAGTCAACTACGTGTTCGAATTTCTTTCCACAGTTTCCACATCCTAATTCAATTGGATAATCCTTACCGTAAGCTAAGATACGAGCCGCAACCATTACTGCATTTAAATCCCCAATCAATAAATCATCGGGTTTTACACCAGGTGTGACAATTAAACTTTCCATCAACTTATCAATAACCGTCCCTTTTTGGATAAGGTTGGTTGAGGTCAAGATATCTTCTTCCTTTGCGGTCATATACTTGACATCAACCTTTCCACTCCGTAACGGACTTCCCTCTGGATAGAACTTCCCACCACTGGGCAAGTCTATCGTTTCTGTCGGGAAATTGTACTCTGCCATAAATAACTCCTTAAACTGGTTAGTTTTATACCTTTATAAATATCAATCGTCTACGTTTTTGGTGGAAATATCTTCCCTATAAACCTGACTAATTTTGGACACAAATTCCTTAAAATACGATTTAGAACGTTCTGGTGTGACCAATGCTCCGTCCACCACCAAATCTGCGACCTTTTGTTTCTCTTTGAGGATATCCCGCATATATTCGTCAATCGTATCGGCACATAACATATAATAAACTTGGACCTGACTCTTTTGACCGATACGATGGGTACGGTCCTCTGCTTGTTCGTGGTTTGCGGGAACCCAATCACAATTCAAGAATACGACTGTATCTATTTGTTTCTGTAACCCGTCAATACCCATACCTGCCGCTAACAGACTGAACAGACCGACCTTGGCTTCCCCACTTGTCAAACGGTCAATAGACTTCTGACGTTCCTTACTATTCATTTCACCTGTCAGTATGGCCGATTTCTGCCCATAATGTTCTTCTAAGAACTTCAGTGGAGCAATATAATTACTGAAGATAAGAATGGGTTTATCGTTATCTAAGAATTCATCAACCATTTCTACCAATCGTGGCATCTTCTTTTCAATCAAGAACTCTTGGATTTTCGGCATATGACCAATGGTGGGCTTCTCTACCTTCCACCGACCAAAGACTTCTCGTAACATTTCTTTATATTGCTTCTGTTCGTCCTTCGTCAATTCCACGTACAAATCATTTCGTTGCTTCGCAGGAAGTTCCGTCAAGATTTGTTCTTTCTTACGGCGGATGACCAAATCTTTTGTACGGTCGTGGAGGTCTTGGAGATTACGAGGAGCCTCACCTTTCCATCCCCCGTACCTTTGGGTGAAATGGAAAAAGTTGTTGAAACGTTCTTTGTCGAGGAAGTTCAACAAAGCAAACGCTTCTATAGGACGAGACATCACTGGTGTGCCTGTGAGGAAGATACAGTACTTCGTTTTGATGCCTGGATATTTTCGTCGTTCCTTATATGACCCTAAGATACTCTTTGCTCTGATGGTTTGTCTGTTTTTGAGATAAGTTGCTTCGTCACATACCAATAGGTCGAACTCTTGCTTCCGTAAGTCACCAACTACCTTACCCACGGCGTCATAATGAACGATGTGGAATTGGTTCTTTAACTTCCCATCATAACTCTTACTATCCCAAATAGTAGAATCCTTACCAGTGAACTTTTTAATTTCACGTTGCCAGTTTACCACCACAGAGAGTGGGCAGACGATAATGGTCTTAAGATTCTTATGTTGTGCGAATCCAATAGCTTGAGCGGTCTTACCCAAACCAGGCGCATCCGCGATAAGACACCGACCATCGGCTCGTTCCACGAACTTGACCCCGACTTTCTGGTATGGGTAGAGTTGAAGTTGCATGCCATCAATTGAGAAGTCCACATCTTCCTTAACCCGAATCTCGTCTAAGTCCTCTCTACGGTCACGCAATTTACTCAACATATTGAGTACTTTGTCATCACATTTAATATTTTGCTCCCCAAAGACGTTGAAAGCTTTCGGAAGGTGAACCGCAGGAAATTCCCACCACTTCTCTTCTCCATTCCATTTACGTCCGTCCACTTCGTACTTGAACTTCGCCATTAAGTTAGGATTATACGGCATGACAACCACCGCAGTTTTACTATCCTTTAAGTGAATAGAAACTGCGGTATCTGTCGATACTTGTGGTGTGAATGTGGAAGTCGGATTGTTTGTCTTTGCAATCTTCAGGTGGGAAATATCCTCACCTTTGAGCGTCAATGTTGCCGCTTCTTTCCAGACTTCAGGTATCCCAACGGTTTGTGTCATCCATTGAAGGTATGACTGATTGTTGTAGTATACGTGAGCGAGTGAATAACCTTTAAACTTTCCGAATGTCAGTATTGCTTGTTCAGCTGACTGATGTATCATTTGTTTGTTCGACCTTGACATAAGTAAATGTCTCTAGGTCTAATCTCCAACCATCTTCTGGATTAAGATTTAACATTCTCATCATTTCTTCGTTGGCTTGTGCGACCTTAGCAGTCAGCTCTGATTGGTAGATTTTTAATAATTGATTATTACTTTCAATTAAATTTCGTAGTGCTAATGGTGCGGGAACCGTATTTGTCATAATTTACCTTCGGTTAAAGTTTAATGAAATATACAATATATTTTATTATTTGTCAAGGGATACTTGGATAAGTTGATGATACAGACCCACTAGGTAAATAGTCTGGACATACTGCATTTTCAGACGTACATCCTGGTGGAATTTGCATGCATACCTTAATGAATTGTGAACCCGATGGTCGCAATAAGTTTAATTGTGGTAAGTATTGATTTAAACTAGTACATTCAATAGTTCCAGCTGGGCAAGTGACATTATCTGTTCCTTTCGACCCCGTTGGTCCTTGTACACCCGCCGAACCAGATACGGTACTTGGTCCACATAATTCTGCTGTTTGATTTGTTCCTGCTGGACCACTAGCAGGCGTATTCAATGCTGTAGGTGCATATGATGCTGTCAGTACTGACAACGTTGCACTAACAGGAACGCTTGCGGTAGTGGCTAATATAGAATGACTGATATTTGTTATTGATACGGTAGCACCACCGCCAAAAGGAAAATAATATGATGACATTATGAAGAACACCCAGTAGATGTGATTACACCTGTCCCGTCTGTATAGAATACAACTCCTTCTGTATTATGTATTGCATTACTTACCGCAACAGAACTACATGCACTATTTGTATACAATATTACTCCGTCTGCGTCACCAACTTGATTACTGTTGAGAAGGTCGAGACTACTTGTAGTATAATAGATTCCCGACCCTTGGTCGGTTCTACATTCATCGAAGCCTGGTCCTATAGCGTACAATGTAATTGGTCCGAGGCATGGGTCACCAACACTACCACATGCACTTCCACTCCACGATGATGATAGTAAGAATATACTATTTCCTCTAAATCCTGTTACTCCTCGTACTCCTTGTGAACCGGTAGGACCGATTACCGCGACACTCGTTCCTGGTGTTCCTGCCGACCCAGTTATATTTAGGGCCAAACTAGCTGTGTTGATGGCTATACCAGCGAAATTATTGATGAACGATGCGCTGGTCGCTGTACTTGCACTGATGGCTAACCCAATCGTTGTTGGCGGAACATTATGTGGATAAAATTGCATATTATTAGTTTCCGTATCCTGACCCAGATGGGTACGCTATAGATGTTCCACCAACCGAACCAGCGAATCCAACCGATCCAGTTGGTCCTTGTAGACCTGCTTGATAACTACAACTTCCATTTGAACCACTCAAACCAGGCACTCCGTTTATTGCATACGAAGCACTAAGTATGTTTTGTGTGAAACTGGCGGTTACTGCATACTGAGATACCGATGCGGTTACCGCACCTGTGGGGTTATATACTTGGTTTAAAGAACTTGAACCAAACGGATAAAAACGCATATTAGTCCTCTAAACTATATGTTAATAGTGTTGCCGTTATGGTAGCAACACCACCAGAACGATTTTCTAAAATATATCCAAGTTGACCGGTGCCTGTTTCATATGCATTACCTGACCAAGTGAATCCTTCCAATATAGGAACTAGAGGATATCGAAAACTTGCGGAATCAAACATTAAGTCGGCTATCAATCCAGAATTGTCACCAGGTTGTACACCAAACGACCTGGTCATTTCTCCAGAAGGGATATCTGTATATGGTTTCGAGTAAATACGTAATCGTGATTCGTGGGTTGCACTTCCACTCAAAATTAGGAAACTCTTTGATGTGGTAATACTTCCACTAACTCCGTCACCCGTTGTGGGTATACTTGACCCCGCAATAACTATACTACTATTTCCAGTTGTACTATCTAGTCGTAGGGGATATGAAGTTATCGATGCCGTAATAGGTAAGAAACTTGACCCACTCAAATTATACCATAGTTGCCCATCAGTAAAGGTATTACCGATAACTGGTGGAGTGAAATTAAGTACGGTGGACCCACTCAATACAATATCAGCCACTAAGGCAACCGAGTCATTCAAAGCAAAACTAGAGGATGCTCTACTCGCATCAGTAACCATACTAGCACTATCAGCGTATAATCTGATTCTGCACGGTGCGCCTGAGACAGATTGTGCATTTAAAAGTATAAACGTCCCACCTAATGCAGTGGTTGACCCACTTACAATAGCGTTACTAGTTTGCTTAGCAAATCGTGTGGTATTGCGTTGAAACTTGTTAGTGACGTACTGTGTAATAAAATCCATATATATTCCGTATATAGTACTATTATAAGTATCCAGTTACCAATAAATTACGTTATTTTTACGTGTCGGTAGAATACCCGTATACCGTGTAGTCATCTAAAAATAGGTATTGCATTACTTTTACAAATTCTGGGTCGTGAAAATTAAGATGTTGTAATTCGGAAGATTTTACTTCACCAACCCGCTTTATACCTACACTGTCTATTCCTAATTGCGTTTTTAACCAGTTATTGAACGTGGTTAAATTTTCATACTTAAACCATACCACTTTTGGATGATACGCCCAATGTACTTGTGTTTTGAAAAATGATTCATGATAATTGATATAGTCTAAACCAAAGATAGACTGTAAGGTTTTGTTATGTTTGGGTAAACAGTTTTCATAAAAATTATCATATAAAAAATTAACAAGATTCTTTATACTATCACACGGTAAACTTCCCAAATGATTTATGTCTGCCAAGTGTTTTAGTGCCGATACAAAACGTGAGGCGGGATGACGAACTACAGTAAATCCAGAATATTTTTTCTGATTCTGGATGTACAATTCGTGAAATGTGTGATGAAAATGAAGTTGAGATTCTTTATCAGGATAAAATAACTGTGAATAGGCTCTAGTTCCAGTTTTTGGAATTTTTACCCAAATCCATTTTTCATCAGTTATTTTTGAAGAGATTATCATTCGTCAACCTATCTATGATGTTATTGGCTATCACTTCGTGACATAACTTAGAGGGATGGTAGTCTTTTCTGGGCTTCTTAAAATTAATATAATCCGTAGCAATCGTTAGTTCTGGTCTAGATGTATTCGACACATCAAAAAATTCACCAGTATTAAAAAATAACGTTTGAGAAGTTTTTATCATTTTTGACAATAAACCAAATTTAGGTTTTAGTGGATTGTCCATTAAATCTGAAATCGATTCGTAAGTTTGTCCTTGATATGATAACTTAATCAATCTATCTGTTAGCCATGTATATTTTTTTATATACGGTAGTGTTGTATCTGGCCAACATAAAATGTAAATGGGAAATCGTTGTTCGTACTGCTGTAGAAAACTTAAAACATTATGTACATCAGAAACTTTTGCCTGTTCAATGTACTCATCAGTACTAATATTATTCTCTATGGACCATTGACGAAAAACTTTTTCATGCTTACTAAACATATCAATGTGGGATACGCCAGGTAAAATGAGACTATCACTCCGTGTCCACATAGTGAACTGAAATACAAACGCATCCACGTTTTGAGTTTCAAAGAAAGACTCCCACCAACTAATAATTTGTGTGTGGGAGCCTCCCCGAAATGATTGATTTAACGACTGAACATTAAAATGAGAAGCTACTAAATGAGAAAATCTACTAGTTTCTCGACTACCAAAATAATAATCTAAACCATCACCATACGTAAACGAACACCCAGCGAAACCAATTGTTTGCATATATCACCAATTATGCACAATTTCCACCGGCACAAAATGCACCCTTACCACAGTCTGCATCATAATAACATGCAGCGGTAACTATAGTTAAATAATCTACATTATTTTCGTCTGTAGTGAGATATTGTTCTAATTCTACAGCGTCTAATTCTGTTGGTGAGTTTTCATACACACCTAAACTATATCGTGTGTAGTAGGTAACGTTGTTATTGTCAATTGATGTTAATTGAACCGTATATTTACCCACAGAAATTTCCTCAGTAGGTTCTACAGTTAGCGTAAGAACTCCATCAGAATAAGAACTGTTTGCCCACGGATATTTCTTAAAAAATGTTTCTGCGCCGGTTCTATCGTTTATGAGAACGCAGTCAGAATAATTAGCAGATGCTAATGGTAATGTAGTATTAAATGTTAATGTACTAGTAGCACCTCGTTGGACTGGAAACATTGTAAAACTTTGCTTATCCCAAATCTTATGCATATCAATATACAATGCTTTAATTAATCTGTTTGGTGTTGTGCCGTATATCGACTCATTTCTAAATAACATATCTTCGGCCGCAGAATCTATTACTAAATTTTGTATTTGTTGCGCGGTTAATGAATTATTATTTTTTATGTATTGTGCAACAACACCAGATACGATAGCGGCAGCGATAGAAGTTCCTGAACCGGTTGTATATCCTCCGTTCAAATTAATTATGGGTACATCTACTCCAGGTGCGGTGAGGTCAACTTCTGGTCCCCAATTGCTTGATAAACCACTACCCCAAGAAATAACTCTATCATATGCATCGGATGCAGCAACACCGATTACCGTATCCAATCCGACAGGAGACAGTGTGTCTGCTTCCACACCCGCATTTCCTGCGGCTGCTACTACAACCAAACCCGCGGCTTGAAGTTCAAGAATTTTACCGTCCAATAATTGACTCTTAGGAATTGTCCACGAACAATTTACAACCTTGACGCCCGCAGTTGTATTATGGTCTGCTAAGATTGCATCGAACGCTGTTAGTAGTTGACCGAGAGAAGCGGAACCAAAAGGAATCTTTACGTTTTTAATAATAGATTTTTTAGATACGCCTACAGTCTGGCCATTTATTAAACAAGCCATCGTAGTTCCGTGACCTAGACTATCCGTATATACTCCATCGTATGAATATAAATTTACTATCGTAGACCCAGTAAATTCTTCATGTGTGGTAGTTATTCCAGAATCCATAAGATAAATAATACAATCATCACCATTATTTAATGGACTATAGGTTTGCTTCATCGGTAACGTTGGCGACACCAAACGTAATAAGTGCCACGATGTTTGTGATGTTATGGTAGTACCACCATCCAATTCAACAAGAACAACGTTTACGATGGATTGAATAGCAGACATTTCTACTTCGTCTGCTACTTCTAGTCCAATCACACGGACATTTTGTAATGTGTAAATAACGGTTCCATAAGTACTTAATGTTGTAGTTAATACTTCAACATTAGCATCAGAAGAATATGAGATATTAAATGTTTTCATGACTATTCCTAAAAAATTGTTTACTATTCGTCAATTATATTGAGTGTGGTTACTGCCCAATCTCGTTCCATACAGAAATAACAACCACCACACTTATTTAATCCTGGTAATCCACATGACCTAGTAAGGTTAAATAACTCAAGGATATTTTCTTCAACATACATCTGTAATATCTGAACTTTATCTATGTCTATAAAAGGTCGTAAATGGTACTCGTTTAATGCTGGTCCTCGAACAGGCGGCGTATCTCCTGGTATATAAACCGTTGGTGTAAAGTGTGTTACCACTTTATTACATCCAGTTAGTACCACACCTGGATATACACTTAAAGTACGTTCTACCGCATCTCTGATAAACATACCTTGCTGTCTTATACGAGAAACTTTATATCTATCACCAAATTTGTTATGAAAATACTGGTTTATTGGAACGAACAATTTATCAAAAATTTCATCATCGTTGTTCATTATGTGACATATAACCGGTACACTTTGTTGCTGTAAAACCAGATACGTCAATAATGAACTATCTGCTCCACCCGATAATAAAATATTAATATTTTCACACCCCTCTGGTATAGAGATTCTCATAGTATAAATAGTATTTATATGCCCATTTCCTTCCGAATTTGGGTTGCACTAATAGACTCAGTTTGGGGGTCTAGGTCAATTTTCTCCACCTTATACCCCACATCCC
>Ga0315909_10002265_pt1 | contig 24854 bp, 39 predicted proteins | sample LakEriMetagenome_11_FD_203527 | JGI IMG/M metagenome (GOLD analysis project Ga0315909, IMG submission 203527) | Freshwater fungal communities from buoy surface, Lake Erie, Ohio, United States - Buoy 2 MA125 | ecosystem: Environmental > Aquatic > Freshwater > Lake | place: USA: Lake Erie, Ohio...
TGGTCCAGATACGGTACCTTGCGTCCGTAGTATTTGCCTTTCCACAGCTTGCCACGTGGTGTCAACTGCAGGGTGCCCTTGGCAAACTGTGCTACATGAGTAAGCTCATGCGCAAGGGTAGCACCCAACACGGCTATGTCCTTGACAGGTCGGAGCACAACCAAGTAGGTGTCCATACCTTTAAGTGGCACAGTGGTGCCTAGATCTTCAAGGTCGGGATCTATTATAACATGCAGGAGCTTCTTGCTTTTGGTCAGTTTTAACTGTTCCAACATAGAAGGAAGCAGACTCTCAACAAAACGTTTGGTTTTGGTACTGCCTTCGACATGAAATTCCATGCATTACTCCTTGTTTTTAATGTATTCTAATTATAGCAAAAGGCGAATTATTGGTCAACCACAGGATATAGGAATATATTAGTAGAAACCACTAGTGGTAAATACTGAGAAGGAAAACAAACATGACCGCAACCATAGCACGACTACTGGAACGCCTGGCTGAAATGTTCCCCAAGCAAGATTATCAATCACGTTTGGACCGCTACCTGAACAGCAAAAATGTTCAAAGCACGGCCGAGTTAGAGCACTGGGCACGCCAGTACGATCACAACCAACGCGGGTGGTCAATATGAAAAAAGCACTGCAAACAATTGTGGATTTTTTTATTGAGTACGGCGAATACCGAGCCAAGACTTACCACAAGTACAAGTCTTGGTATTGACTAAAATCTGGTCAACTTGGACGTAATAACCAGCCTTGGCCAGAAATTCGATGATACCAGCAATAAAAAGGTTCATCGATGATCAATTTGTAGTTTTTGCATAGATGCCAATATTTTGGCAAAATTTCCATGCCATCAATAAACACTGTGTCTGTGCTGGAAAACTGCAAGACATCATGTAGCCCTGCACGACTCAAGACTCCGTTGCATTCTATATCCAAGTGGTAGTCAGTACCCAGCAGATCGAAAAAGTTGTTCATACTCTGGTAGATAGTCTAAGATGCTGTTTTTGCGATTGCCTTCGAGCTGTTTTAAAAACTGCACCAAGTCTGGCAAGCGATGACTTTCGTCTGGTTTGTTTTTCAAGTAGTTTACATAACTCTGTAAATCTTGTACGACCTGTTGCTGGGCAACGTTAGGGTTTCGTATGTTTATTATGGTTTCAGAATCAACAGTATGTTGGTCAACCCAGTGCTGTAGCTCATCAATAATATGCTGTCTATATTCAATTGGCAACACCGCAGGTCTCAAACATTCTGGCTGATTTAAAAAATTACAACTTTCCACAGTGATGTTGTGATTCCAGGCATATTCATAAATTTCCAACATGTGTCCAACTGTGAGTGCAGTGGGGGTAATTCTAAATTGGGTAAGCCATTCATGTTCTTTAGCCACAGCAAGCCAACGATTCATGGTCTCAAACACTGTAGACAAGCTCACAGGGTAACGAACGTAATCATTAACGTGTTTGAAACTTTCTACGCTCATTCCAAGATTTACGCCCTGGAACTGTTTCAGCAAATCAACAACATCGTCGCGCCAGACACCAAGGTTGGTTGTAAATCCAACAGTGGCGGTGCGATGCAAGCCGGCGTGAATCAACGCTTCAAGAATAATCTTAAACGCAGGAGTGATCAGTGTTTCGCCGCCAATGAAATGTAGATACTGTATGTGCGGACTAGAAACAAGGGCGTCAACTAGTCGTTGCACCAATACAGGATCGTCGGTCCAATTGGCAGGTACATTATCGCTGACTATTCCAATCTTTTTAAATTCAGCAGCCAGACGAGAACTCGAATGAGGGCTACAAAACACACAGGCGCCGTTGCAATAATTGCCAAGGTCTATTTGCCAGTCCTGGGGCATTTGTGTGGTTGTAGCACCTTTGGCAAATTCCTTGGACCAAGGGCTAGATACCAGTGTTTTTTCAAACTGTTCGATACGAACACCTATTTTCAGCAACTGTTTTTGTCGGCCGCTGACTTTGTTGTGTTGCTCCATCTGTGTGCAGTCAGCACAGCCCACTGGCAATTCACCATTGAGAAACTGTTGCCTGACCGCAGACATTTGATGCTGAAAGAACTCTGCCGGTGTTGCAGTGCGTATACTGCCAGCAGAATTTCTTTGATCTTTGGTAGCCCAACGACAGTACTCATAGTGGCCAGCATTGTTGATTCTCATATGCAGCCAAGGGCTAGAACAGAAGTTGGACTTTAAATTCATCAGGTTCGGTTTTCTACAATCTTATCAGCAAGACCCATATTTACTGCTTCTTGTGCTGACAGGAAAGTATCGAACTTCATGAGCTGGTAAAACTCGTCGTAGGTCTTGCCTGCGGTGTTGTGTTTGACATACAACTCAGTGAGTCGACGATTTACCCGCTGACTTTCTTCAAACGCACGTTTTGAGTCTTCAAATTGCAGTTCTTGCACATGCACTGAACCACGAGTGCCCGGGGTACCAGAACTAACACGATGAATCATAGTGCGGCTTTCAGGCAGTACAAATCGTTTGCCCGCGGCACCTGCTTGTGCTAAAAATGAACCCATAGAGCAAGCTTGACCAATCACAATGGTATGCACATCAGGACGAATAAACTGCATGGTATCGTAGATGGCCAGGCCGGCTGACACTGACCCACCGGGCGAGTTGATGTAAAAACTGATGTCTTTGTCAGGGTCTTCGGCTTCTAAAAACAGCAACTGGGCCACAATCAAACTGGCAGTATGCTCGTTTACATCTGTGTCCAACATCACCACGCGGTCTCGTAGCAAGCGACTGTAGATGTCGTAGCTACGCTCGCCTTTTGAGGTTTGTTCAACAACCATGGGGATCAAACTGGGCATAAATTCTCCTATGTTAAGTAATGCGTTAGGATAAGTATAACATATTCTTCCGGAAAACACAATGAGAGACCTGCTCAATATACTCGACTCAGTACTCAATGAGGTAACAATTTCCAAGGCCAAATATGGTCCTGGCACCCAGTTCTCGCTCAGTGGTGGCGCGGCTGGGCAAAAAATGCTGGCCATGATGCAACAGCAGGAATTTGACCCTACTCCTCCCTTAACCATGCAAGATGTCAACAGCATGAGCAACGAAGAAATTCTTGGTTTGCCCACGGTCACTGTGGGTTCAGGTCCTGATGGTTATGTGTTTTCCAACAACGCTGGTCAAATGCTGTTGGTAACCGGCAGTGCCAGTGCTATTGGTCCCATGTTCAATGCCTACAGTGGTGCAGGTGCTCAGTCCGACGACGCCGAAGGTAAGATTGCTAACCGTGGAGAAACTTCTGAAGGTATTTTAGGAGCTGCCATGTTTGCCAAGTTCACCAAACGTGAACCCAATGAAGAAATTGGCACAGTAACACCGCAAGATATTAACACAGTGCTTGACAATCTCAAACAAACCGGCGAAGATCAATACGAAGTCGAAGTACAAGATTTTGATAATAAACATGCTGACTCAGTGACCTTTGTGTTGAGACTGAAGTCAGGACCTTATGCAGATTTGATGGATCCCGCCAAACGCGGACTGTTGGCCAACGAGTTTTCCAGTGCCGCAGGCTACGTCAACAGTGCCGATGCCGAACGCTACAGTCGTTACTTTTATATCAACGGCAAAGCAGATCAGATTGTGATCATGGCCGACGGAGTCACTGGTGAAAAAACACAAAAGACTGATGTCTGGGTCTACGTCACAGATGAAAATGGGCAGCCGCGCAAACTACGACTCAACACCAGTTTGAAAGTTGGGGGTATTGGACAGTTTGGTCAGGTAGGTGGAGACAGCGAAGAAACACAACAGACCTTGTGGAACTACTTTGGTATTGATGTTGATCCGGCCTTGAAGAATTTTGGAACCAAGGTCAAAAAAGATCCACGACAAGCTTTCAAAAATGTGTACCAATATGCAGCCAAACAAATTGACGATCAACTGCAAGGTGCTGATGCTGACCAAGAAGCTGCTGTGATCAACAACATTGCACAGGGTATCACACACTTTGCTACCTTGGGCGATCCTCGAGTCGAACTGGTAGACTTCAACAAAGGTGGATTCAAAATTCTAAGGTTCAACAATCTGGTGCAAAAATTGCAAACTGTTAATCTAGCAGCCAGTTATGTAGACGACAAAAAATGGCCTGAGGTTTCAATTCACGAACGTGGCAATCCCAAAAACAAACTGCTTACCGTGCGCATGAAAATTGAAAACAAGCCCACTAAGAAAAACCCTGATGCACTGTACATCCGCAACTATATTGAAAAAGAATCTTTGTTGGAAAAGCTCACTGAATATCGCAGAGCTAGTTGGGACGAAGCCGGTGGTGTAAGTACAGATGATTTAGATCAACAGTTGAAAAAACCACGACTGCGTGGTCCTGGCGCCAAAGCAGCACAACGATCAGTGGAACCCAAGACTGACGTTGAGACTTTGGGGAGGAAAAAACGATGAGAGCACAAGAATTTGCAACTGAAGCACAAGAACTAGATGAGATAGTACGCCTGGGTGCTGCTGGGTTCAGTGGTGGTAAAGGATATCTCAACTCCTATGGCAGAGAAAAGTCAGTGCGTGAACTTCCTGGTGGCAGTGGACTATTGTATAGCGTGACCAAAGACAGTGGTGATTTCATAATCAAAATGTGGGATCCTGTCAACAAAGGTGAATTTCAACCAGCACCTATAGGTCCTCGTCCGTCATATTATACTAGACGTGAATGGCAAAGCAGAATTGAATACCTGCAACAACGAGATGTTCGACGCAAGGCAGAGTTTGATCGAGCTCCTGGTAACCTGATTGGACAACTTACAGTTGATAGCGTGGGTCGCAGTTTCCCCATGCCTGGTGCTGTGCAAGTAGGAACAATCACTGTGGATGAAGACTATCGCGGTGGCGGTATTGCCAAAGCATTGTATGGCATAGTACTGACCATAATGAAACGTCCCTTACTGGCGGGCACCAGTCAAACGCCCGGCGGTCGTAAAAACTGGCTGAGCCTGAGTCAGATCCCTGGCGTGCAAATGAAAGGATATTTCAGCATAGATGACGATGAACTAGATACTGATCCAAGAATTAACAACCCAAGAAGTTCTAAACGAGCGGATCAGAACATTGATACCATCATGGGCAAGCTGGGCGGAGAATATATAGGACAAGGCTATGATGGACATTATTTTGCCTTTGATGTCAAACCAAACACCTCCAAGCAAGAACTTGAATCATACATAAACACAAATCTAAGCCGAGTCTACGGCGGTGGTTATGGTTCGGGTGGCCTATACGCTGTTTGGACTGGCTGAGCCTAGCGAGACAACTGGCTGATGTGGTCACAGATACCTAGTTTGAGTGCTTCTTCGGCACTCAAGTAAACATCATGTGGGGGCAATAGGTACTGTTTGATTTCGTCTTCACTCAGTCCGGTACAACTCACATAGTGATTGACCATGCGTGTTTGTGTGAGTCCAAACTCTTTCATTGTGGCCAACAGTTCATGATGTTTACCATCACTGCCCCAGGCATACTGATGACTCATGATTGACGTGTTGGGAGTAAGTGTTCTGCGCCCTGCACTTCCTGCCAAAAAGATCAGCAATCCTGCTGATGCAATCTGTCCCAGACCCACTGTTTTGATAGCTATGTTGGAACTGCGCATCACATCAATCAAGGCAAATGCGGCACTCATGTCTCCACCTTCGCTACAGATCATCAACAGTAGTTCTTTTTTCTTTTTCTTGGTCACAAAGTTTTCGTACAAAATCCATTCTACTATGGGCGCGATACTGTCTTGTGTGACTTCGTCCATGAACACATACATGCCGTTGTCATGCAGTGCTTCACTGTGGTTGGTTTCTGGTACGTTGGTGTCTTGAGCCATGTTTTATAAAAGAAAAAAGCAGCCCGGAGGCTGCTTCTATTTATGGGCAGTTTATTCAGTGCGTTTGCCTTGTGTGTCAAGTTCTTTGAAAGCCGCATCTGACTGTCGCTGTACTTGATTTTGTGCACGAATTTGATCACGGCGTTGTTGTATTTGATTGGCAGTGCCTGTGGGCAAAGCAACCAACACATAACTACGGAATCTAGCGCCTTCGGCCAATCGTTTTACTTCTACAATTTCAGCACCTGTTATGTCCACGGTACGACACATTGATCGAATTGCAACCGAGCTATTTTCCACACTTTGTTCGCCTACGTCAGCACGGAATAGCTTGGAGTTTTTGTCTACTTCTCCACCAGCGGCCATGCAAATTTTACCAAAAGCTACTGTTTTAGCCTTTTCGTCAGCCATGGACAAATCTGCACTGACCGCACTACCGTTGGCATAAACAGCGGCGTTGGATTTGGGCAATTCAGTCATCCACTTAGGTGCCTTGTCGATAGCTCGTTCAGCATATTGCTCACGCTTCTGCGTTTCTTCGTAGGCCCTGCGTTCATACGTTTCTTTGGGAGCGGAACTGCAAGCAGAGAGAGCAGCCACAGCAATAAGTGTAATAAAATGTTTCATAGATTTGTCCTTAACGTGATTTAACCCAATCGCCAGCTTTTTTCAAGTCATCGCCGGCACCACCTACCAAACCGCCTACAGTACCACATGCAGACAGCACAAACGCAACAGCCAAGATTGCGATATGTTTCATAAAAACTCCAAAGTTATAAAGATACTGTTATTGTACACGAGGAGACTGTTTGATGTCAACCACTAACCAGCGATTGTCAGTGGTTTGGCAAATTATCCCGCCGATGCGACCAGAAGGGTGTTTGAATTCCAAACAGGTACTACCAGGATACTGTTGGTGACTGAATGGTCGTCGACCATGATTGTACAACGGAAATTCGTGCAGTTGTCCAGCATACCCCACAGCATACACTGTGTTTATTCTTGGGGTTCCCACTTCTGGGGAGTCATTGCAGTTCAGGGTTTTACGACTGGCCACTTGGATACTGCCAATTTGTTCGTGTATGGCGTCTTTGGCTCGCTGTGTGGCCATGGTACAAGCTTCCGAAGCTGGCCTGCCATCTGCCCAGGCAAAACGACCAGTGCCTACGAATTCCACATCATTGTGTTCGGCCTGTACCGTAGACACACATTCTCGCCAGCCGTATGCCTGTGTCCATACTGAGCTGTCTAAAATTTTGATCTTGTTTAACACACTCACTCCTTGTGTTACGGTGCGCGAGCTCATTGAGCACACGTCAGGCTGACCTGAGGCCAACGCCGGCACCATGGTTAAAAGAACTAGTAATTTTTTCATTTGAATTCACAAACCTGTTTGGCAAGTTCTTTAATTCGTTCGTTCATAGAAGTCTTTTCCAAGTTTAGCATCTACCATTCTATGACCATGCACATCCGCCCAGAACTGCTAACGCCACATAGGCAGCATGAGCCATGGCCGTGTGCAGTGTTTCAATTGGGTTTGTTGCTTGTGACATTATTCTTCAACTCCGAAATGTTTTAGGATATCAAAAGCATTGTCATCGTCTGCAACAAGGTCAGCACATTCACGAACAATCAACTCGGCATATTTTTCCAAAGCGGCTTCCCATGGGACTCGCTTGGCACCAAGTCCGTATACATCAAGACCGCTTTGTCGTTCAAATTCTCGAAGTAGTTTGTTCATTGTATTTCTCGGTTAGGATGTTTTGGATTACGACGGTATTCGGTCTTGGGACGTTCCACACGACCGCGGAAAGGCAAGTCCTGATCAAACAGAGCACGGTGTCGACGCTCCTTGGGTATTTGTAATCGAAATTGTATAGGTTTCATTCTAACTCTCCAGTTACGACATTGACTTTGCCATTGTACACAGCACAAACTATTTCCTGGTTGGCAACTTTGAATGCAGTTTCATTGAAACGGTCAATGTATGCCTGTGCTTCTACGGCAGTGTCAAACTCTTTTTCCAATCTAACTTTGTGCAAATTGGGCCGTCCCAACTCAACAGGGTGAACTTGAACAATATGTTTAAATTTTGCCATTTCGATGATCCTTGCAGTTTATTAACCCCAATCTTTTTTGTCGCCATTGGCTTCATTGTCGCGATAACCTGCTGTATAGGCCGCGAGCTCTGATGGGGTCATCTGCTCCATGTCAATGCGACGACTTCTGTGAGTGTCGCCTGCAAAGTAATGAGGCCAGTAGTCACGACCGTAGTAGCTGTCTGCTACGCCGCGATCGTATGGACTGCCATGGCGTTGATCATAATGACCAGATTGTGTAGTTGTTTCTGCCAACATTTTGTGTTCCTTTGTGTCTATGTGAGTATTATAACAAATTGGCAATTTTGAGTCAACCAAAAGAAAAGCCCCTTGCGGGGCTCTAAAATGTAGTACTTGAGTATTACTTTTTAGATGTGGTAGCTGTGTAGGCTTTCATGATGCCTTCACCAAATTTGGTGTAGTCAAATTTCATAGCGTCTTGTGTGGCCTTGACCATTTCTGTGGTCAATGTGGTAAATGTGTCCATGCTCACTTTGGTGGCCTTTTTGGTGTAGTCAGCTTGAGCATCAATGAACTTGATCATTGCGTCTTTGGCTGTTTCATTTTGAACAAAAGTATTCACGAAAGTCTTTTTACCGGTTTGTACGGTGTCGATGATTGCGTCTGCTGTAAACATGTGTTTCTCCTAATTTAAGCGAGTTTGCTATAGGACCCGGCCTATCCAGCGTCCTATGTTGTATTATATATGATAATTTTGCTGCATTGCAACATATTTTCAGCACTTTAGTGACCATTCACTAATTTTAAATACATTGGCTGTGTCGATAGTAAATAGTATACAGGAGAACTTTATGCTAAAAGCAATTTTTGATTGGTTTAAAAAACCCAGCCCTGCGGCACAAGCGCCAGCAGTACAACCAGAAGCTGTGCCCTACAAAGTAGAAGCACCTGCTCAGGTTGCCCCAGTGATAGAAGCCGCACCTGTTGTGGCCGCACCTGCTGACGTTGGCAAACCTGCAGATGACCGAGTAGAGGCCACTGCCCGACCTGCTCGCAAGCCCCGAGCCAAGCCAGCGGCAAAACCGGCAGCTGGATCAGCAACAAAACCGGCAGCGATCACAGCAGCCAAAAAGCCCCAAGGCCGCAAGCCAGCACAAAAATAAAAAAAGCCCCAGAAGGGGCTTTTTTATTAAGTCAACATCCTGACCAAACCCACAGTGTCAATAGTGGTCAGCAATAGATAGTTAGCCAGCATGCCAAAACTTCTCCGAGTCCAAGCAGCCCAAGCATAGAGAGCACAGCCAAAGATCCAAACAGGATAAAGAGCAAGAAGCGGAGGATTGGGGACTGTGAGCGCCATAGTAATACTGCAACCAATACTGATAGCCCAAGCAAGCAACTCAATAGCAAAGCGAATTCTGTTAGACTTAAAGTCATCTCTGATCCAGCTAAATGTGTTAAGCAGTATATCGTTCATAAACCTGTTGACTGGCTAGATTCTTGCCTTTGGCCTCACACTCAATATCAAACTTGTCAGCAAAGGACAATGCCCAATCAGTCACAGCATCGTTCCAGTAGAAGTCACTGTGAGCACGGAGCTTTTGCTTTTTATAACCTCTACCAAGAAGGGAAGCAAGGTCTGGGCGAACTCGTCGATCATGGTCAACCAAAATATCTTCGCGACTAACTGAGTAATGAAGAACAGGACGAATACCACGCCAAGAGTCAATAACCCTTGCAACGCGATCATCTTGTGGGGAGATGTATTCGCCGCTGTTGATCCAATGGTGGTGTATGTCCAGTACGAGAGCCACATGCTCAGCCACAAGTAAAGTAGTGTCAAGTCCATTAGATATTTCGTCGTTTTCTATAGTTATGAGATTTCGAGCCTCGGGACTCAATCGCTTGAGTGTTTGTAAAAACTTAGCAGGGCCGCCTTTGCCTGACAGGTGCACGTTGATACCAAAGCCATGATCATGCCAAGTGCTACCATAGCCCATCCAACGTGCCATGTCTGCATGGTATTCAAATTCTTCCACGCTACGATCCACAATTTCGTCGCTTTCCGAAGCCAGCACACAAAACTGTCCTGGATGAAAATCCAAACGCACATCCAGCCTGCGAGCAGTTTCGCCAATGGGTGCAAATATCTTTTCAAGATGACGCTGAATGTCGGACTGTTGCCACCAGGCCTTCCAGTCGCGTTCAGTGTAGCCTTGTAGCATTTCACTGCCCAGACGCACCATGCGTCGATTTTTAGGTAGTGTAGCCACACGCTCGATCATTTTTACAGCGGCAGCGGCATTGTGATTCATGATATCCCACTGTCGCTGTTCGGCTTCGTCGCGATGCTCGCGCAGCCAGCGCATGGTAGTTGAACGCCCGTTAAGGTCCCGATCTTTTGCATTGACTTTCATGCCGCCGCATTCGGACGGATCATTAAGCCACTTGCAACAAAAGCCAATTCGAGGATGTGTATTCATGCAGTTATTATACAATAATCTGCATATATTATCAACCTTGAGATGCCCGAATTAGGTCTAGCGTAACACAATGAAATCCGCCGCCTAGTGTGCGACTGTGGCGTAATTCCAACGGAATCACAGTGAAACCTTTCTTTTCCAGGGTATTGGCAAGAGATGTCTGTCTTTTATCACATATAACTGTGTTTGGGTCTACTGCAAGCATATTAAGGGCAATCCATTTTGATGCATACGGGTACTGATAAAAGTCTTGGGGCACAACCTCATCCACAAAAATCTTCTCCCAATCGCGGAACACGTTTGGGCAGTTGGATTCGTTGACTCTTGATCCATTTAATAACACCAACCCTTCTCTCAGCGGAACCACGGTTGAATCAATATGCACGCCAGCATAAAAATTACACAATTCGATTTCTACCGTGGGAAATACATCACACAACCATTCGTATGCTGCTCGATTGCCTGAAGCTGATTCTAAGAACAACATCCGGTCTCCCAGACGACAGATATTAGCAGCATCTAGCACCATGCCTGAATTTCTGGGCATAAAATGATAGTGTTCTACAGCATCCACAATATCGTGATAGCACTGTAGTTCCATGTCTCTACAGGGATACATCATGGCAGGATCTACAATGGTGTTGCCGTAGACCAACAGCCGGTCACGAGGGCAATAGTTATACATGCCGTCGTGCACTTGGAAGTTCAGTGGTTCTGGACGCACAACTTCGACCCCTAGGCTCGACAGTGTCATTGCCAGTTTGTTGAGATCCTCGTTGGTTTCGTCAATGATGTGTTGTGGCACTGGACCGCTGGGCACAGGCGTTTCAGTCCAGGTTGTTTTTTGTGATTCTTGAGAAAATACAGGATCCAGCACAGGCCAGTTGGCATGGGAAGCATCACCGACCACAATTTTTTTCAGTGGGCTCCACTCGTCGTAGCTAGATATCATAGGTGTCCTGTAATTTGCAATGTATAACGATCTTCTAAACCGACGTTTGCTGCCATGTGTGGTGTGTTATAAACCCATTCTACTGTGTCTCCGGCACGCCAGTTTACGTATGGTTTGCCTTCAACTTCTAAATAGTGGCCTGGTTTCCAATCTTCCAGCAACAGCAATGCCCGTCTAATGGTATGTTCATGACCTTCAAGATCAAACAGTTCAATATAGCGTTTGTAAAGATCACTGTGTACTGGCATCACTGTGCCTGTGGGCATGCGATAAAAAGCAAGACCAATATTTCGCCAACCTTGCTCGGCATAGATGTTGATGAACTTGCTAGCCCAGTTAGGTAAACGATGTCGCATGTCGCACAAGTCGCCACAGATTTTATCGTTGTATCCTTGACTGAGCCATAGGCTCACTGTGTCAGGATCATTGAACGGTTCTTGGATGTAGTCCAGTGTTTTGAACTCATCATCCCAGAACCGGTCTATGTGATACTTAATGCTTACGGGTGTTGCCATAGTGAACAACTTTGACTGAGCTGGTTGAAGCCAGTTTGCGCCACGGATCAACAATTACTGATCCTGGTTTGATATCACAATAGGCCTGTGTGTCTTTTTGTTCACCGGTGTACTCATAAGTGATCTTGCGATTGTGTGCCCACAAATACACAGCAGGTTGGTTGACTTCTGTAACCACTTCGTCCTGGTTGTCTGCTAACGGATCGACATACACCACAGGCATGCCTGCTTCTTTGACATAGTGTCCAACCAAGGTAGAGTATGAACCAATACAGTATTCAACATCGGGCTTGTAGGCTTTGCCGTGAATCACAATAGGCAGGCCTGTTTTCTTAGCCTCTTCAACCAGGAACAGACCCAAGTTTTTGGCCTGGATCTCACGAGCATGCATAATTGTGTCAAACAAGTCATAGCCCACTTCATAGTGTTCGGCCAACCAACGCAGGGCAATGTTGTCACGTGGATGGCAAGCACCTGCGTCGCCCATGCCTGCTGTCATGTACTTGGGACCTTGCAGTCGCATGGTACTGCGAGCCAAGGCGTTGGTAACAACGTCAACGTTGATGTTGCCAATCTTCATGGCAAAGTCTTGAATCATGTTCACAATACCAACCTTAGCTGAAATGTAGGTGTTGTAGAAGATCTTGATGGCTTCGCATTCGTCCCAGGTACCAATCTCGTAGCGTGGATCGTTGTTCATGATGGTCTTGTACAGTTCAATTAACTCACCAGCAACGCCAGTAAGGTCACCATCTTCTGTGCCAATGATAACCATTTCAGGATTGGCCATATCCCACTTCACTGAGCCCATGGCAATCAAGTACGGGTTGTACAAGAACTGGTGTTTAGGATCTAGCAATGTAATAAATTTGCTACGAGTAGTACCGGGCAATACTGTACTAATCAATACAACCTTTTTGCTGGACTTGGCGTGCTGATTGACTTTTGTAATAGCGTCAATTACAGCATCGTGGCCAAAGTCTCGAGGCTCCATGTGACTCGATGGCACTGAACCGTCATAGCCTTCGGCATGCGGAGTGGGCACTGCAATAAAGATCCAGTCACTTTTGTTCACAAGTTCTTCAATGTCGCAGACTTTTACACTGTCGCTTTGTCGTGGGTAAATATCGTAACCACGCACTTCGTGCTTTTCTGCCATAACTTCGGCACAATCAAGGCCAAGTTTACCGATACCAATAAAACCAATTTTTTCCATATAATGAGCGTTCCTTTAGATAGATTATACAATCACATAGACAGTCTTTGCGACCATGACGTAATAATTTATCGCTTTTTTCCGCATGGTTCGAAAAAACTCAGTGATTTAAAAATGTTACAATCATGGAACTGGTTTGAATATATGACTCGACCATTGGCAATATTTCACGATCAGGAGCCGTTAGACTACGATCTCTACAGCCAACAAGAAGTGTTAGCAACCATTGAGTGTTATGGATTGCCCGCGGTCATGCAGGACATTGCCAAACATACACATTTACGCGGAGTAACCTCGGGGATTCTGGGAGTGTGTGACAAATCAATCATTGTTCACTCAGAGCAAAACAGTAGTGAAATTCAAAAATATGAACACAATGATTTTGTTGGCGTGTATTGGTGGAGTCATGCAGCAATTGCAAGAGATTGGTTTAGATATGCCGAGCATGATCCTAACTTAACATTCCGGCACAATCGCAGTCACAAAGATTTCCTGATCTACAACCGAGCTTGGCAAGGAACCAGGGAATACAGATTAAAATTTGCTGAACTGTTGGTGCAGGCTGATTTGATAAAAGACTGCAATACAAAATTTTCAGCCACAGACAACCAACAGTACTACAGTCAACATCAGTTTGTCAACCCACAATTTCAAGTTTCTACGGCTCTAGAAAACTATATTCCTACAAACAACCATGATGCCAGCGCCAGTGCTGACTATGACAGCAATGACTATCAGACGTCAAACATAGAAGTAGTACTAGAAACACTGTTTGATGACACACGATGGCATCTAACTGAAAAAAGCCTAAGACCTATTGCTGTTGGCAAGCCATTTTTGTTGATGTCCACACCTGGCAGCTTGAAATATCTTCGCAGTTATGGGTTTGAAACTTTTGCGCCGCTGATTGATGAAAGCTACGATAGTATCGTTGATCCTGTAGACCGCATGCAAGCAGTGATCAAAGAAATGCAACGTATATCTCAACTGGGTGCCAGTGCAAAAACAGCATTGTATCAAGAACTCAATAACATCGCTGCAAGAAACAAACAACGTTTTTTCAGCAGAGCTTGGCAAGATCAAATATTTGCTGAGTTGAAAACGAATCTAGAAGAAAAAATCAATTACTTGAACAACAACTGTGTTGGTGCAAAGTTTTGGAAGCAGGCTAATCCTGAACCAGCGCAACGATTAGTTGGTATAAAAACAGCCGTTGGCAACGAAATAGAACAGTTTAGTCAGTGGATGAAGTCAAAAGGCCTTTGAGTCTCTCAAAAACTGCATCGTAGTTGTTGACAGTGTCCGATGCAAAATCAAAACTCAACATGTTCATCTGTGGGTTTTTGTCACTGATAACATTGAAGGTTTGTGGAAAATCATTGTGTGTGACTTGCTCTAGTTTCTTAAATTCAAACCGACGTTGTTCTACTAGATCAACTGCACTGCCTTGTGCCAGTACCCAATTACCCAAAACTTCATACTCACTGAACCACTTGACATTGGCCACATAGTCCCACGGAGTGTATTCAATCATAGCATCCAGTACATTCATGCCATGACGTTGTTCAATAAGGCGTTTTAGATTAGCCCAGTCCTGACTGAACACAGGCATCATGTCGCATACAAAACAGTGAGGGGTCTGTCGCTCTAGACCAGTGATTGCTTGGAACCCTTCGTAGTATCCAGGAGCATGTTTTATGTTGGGCAGGTTCCAGAGTTGCAATCGCCCTTCAACTTGGTACTGATATGGGCTAGTGCAAAAAGTATCTGCATCGTGCAAGAACAATATGTCATGATCCAACAAGTCAATCATGGCCAGTTTCAAGGCCTGTTGAAACAACCAGGCACCGCGATAGTCGCCGCTAATGTTCCAGTTTTTTACAGTTGGGCGTTGATCAATAACTTCTTGGTCAGTGAGATACACAAAGTTTGAAGTATCAATGCCGTATTTGACAAACACAGAATTTAATCGTTGTCCATTCAATGGCGAAACAATGTAGGTCTGGTCTACAGGCTGTAGATAACGATCAAATTGCAGTGTTAAACAGGCGTTGCCAATACGATGGGCGCCTACTGGCATTATTCGTGCTGTTCTCACAATGATTCCCGGTAAAATCTTATTTACCGGGTTGTGTCAGTGTTCCGTCCCAGTCGTCTGCTGGCGGGGTTTCTCGGAATGTTTTAATACGTTCTAAAAGATTGTCGTAAAAACTGTCAAGCTCGCCAGACCATTTTCCCTTGAGTGTTTCGCCGATGGCCTGCTCGCAGTACTCCCAGTGACGTTGCTTGTAGTGTTTGATTACATTTTCGTGCAGCTCTTTGAGATTTGCTGCCACAGGAAATTCGGTTAGTGGAATGCGCTCAATTAAACAGTAAGCAGTCACCGGCAACATTTCTGGTGGTCTACGCACAGTGTCTAGTTCCAATACCGTATAGCTGTCAGGTACGTTTTGTGCCACTTCGCCAAATATAATGTGCATGTTAATTCCTTTTAAATATGTATGATGAGTTTTGTATTTGATTTAATTTCTGATTTACATGTTGACACATGGGACGAAAACAATTGGGAAGGTATTGCTACCAGCCCAGTTTGTGTGGTGGCAGGAGATGTCAGCAAAGATCGAGCCCAGGTAGTTGACACACTGCGACGACTGGGTAAAACCTACCAAGCGGTGTTCTACATTGATGGCAACGACGAACATCAGGCCTATCTTGGTAACCTGGGCTACAGTTATGCTGATCTAGTTGGCAAAATTAACAAAATACCCAATCTAGTCTATCTACAAGACAACGTGGTTGTGATAGATGGTGTGGCCATTATTGGTACCAATGGTTGGTGGGGATTTGATTTTGATCTAAGTGTAGACGGTCTTGCTAGTGCAGAATGGTACAAAGAAAAATTTTCTCTCAGTAACGAAGCCATCAAGGCTATCAGCAAAATGGCTACCAACGATGCTATGTATCTAATCAATTCAGTAAAACGCCTACAAACTCATTTGGACGTAAACAAAATTGTAATAGTAACTCACACTGTGCCTAACGCTGCATTGATCTCGCATGACATTGATCTAGAAGGCAAGCTCAAGTTTAATACCATGGGCAACCGCTACATGGATCAGGTGCTAGATGCAGACACTGAAAACAAAATACATACCTGGTGCTTTGGACACTATCATGGCTCAGTGGATCAGCATAAAAATAATATTCGCTATGTAAACAACTGTAGAGGCAGGGGTGATACACCTTATAAAAAATATGTGTACCACCCTTTGCGTGTGGTTATAGATTATTGAACAGTGTCTGGTTCAAGTTTGATCTGCAATGGATAACTTTGAGCTCGGGCACTTACAGTAACTTCAATACCTTTTTGTTCAGCAATTTCGTAGGGCAACACCGCAACCACAGCCGAACCTGCTTCATGAATATCTTCTGTGATGGTAAACGCAGTTTCTTCAGTGTAGTCAAAAAACTCCATTAAACTTTCAATCACAAACTCCATGGTGGTCTGATTGTCGTTGAGATAGATCACCTTGTACATCGGAGGTTCTTTGATTGATGTATTTGTTTTGACTCGTGATCTGATTTCAGATTGCGACATTTTTTTCTCCTTTGTTGTAATGTGCATGAATTTGCACAAGGTCTTTGTTGATAAACTTGTTGTATTTGTGCCAGTTTCCTGAGCAATGTATCTGTGATGCCAAGAAGAATACACCACTACCAGCAGTATAACGGAAAACACCGTCGGGTGTCAACCAGTCCAAAAAGTGTTGCTGATGAACTGGGTCAATTGAATGTTCAAGATCTTCAGTTTCGCTGATGTTGCAGATCTTGGTTGCAGGATTGGGCGCAGGTGTAGCCCAGTCGTACAGCATTTGACTCAGGTGGTCGTTGCTGTTGGCTTCTTCTTTGCACAGTATCACATTGAATTCGGGATGCGTATCCAATGCAATAATAACAGTGTAGGTAGGAACATCAAAGTGTTTGCAGTAATCGTCCACATGTGTGCTGTGGGGCAGACTTTGACGCTGATAGTTGGCCCATATGTTTTCACACCCAGGCAAAAAGTGATGGGTGACTCTTTGTACAATATCCCAGCACTGTTGACTTTTTGAAGGTTCAATCAACAGTCTATGATCAATTATGGGTCCTTGGTCCACCATGAGATGATCATCGGTAGTAGCATTCACGTACTTTTCTGTAGAGAATGTGTTGTAGTATTGTTTGAATAATTCAATCTCATCTGCAGAAATGAGATTGTGTTCGATTTGAGCCATGGTGTTCCTAAACAGTGGCAGTTTCCTGCCACTGTATTTACTCTGACATCAAGCAGTGTAGCTGATAGCAATGGTCTTTGGCTTGGCGTCTTCAGGAACTTCACGTGTTAGGTGTATGTTCAAGATGCCCAGTTCAAGATGCGCATTGCTGATCTCCACGTGGTCAGCTAATTGAAATTCTCTACGAAAACTTCTTTCACTGATGCCTTTGTGCAGATATTTTGCAGTGGCGTCTTCATTGTCCACAGTTTCGCGGCTGTGTTTGCCTTCGATGATCAAGACTTTTTTGTCCTTGGTCACTGAAAGATTGTCGTGCCCAAAGCCGGCTACGGCCACGCTGATCATGTACTCGTCATCATTGATTTGTACAATATCGTAGGGTGGGTAGTTGGTGTTGCCTTGTTGCGCATTCAATCGCATTAGTTCATCAAACATTGAATCAAAACCGATACCAAATTTGTGAATTGCGGGAATGTCGAAAGAACGAAGGGTGAGAGTTTTTGTCATTTGTTTTCTCCTTTATTAAGCAAGATGACTTTTGAAATGTAGCCCGACCATCGGCACTACAAACATATTTATACAGGAAATCTCAACTCTTGTCAAGATTTTTCGATATTTTTTATTTCGTAATCGCATGCAACCCAGGTCATAGCAAAAAGAGTAAAATGCTCTGGGTGATTTAACCCAAGTCGATATTTTAAGCCTTTGGCAACTTTGGTTGTGTAAGGTATCTTGTAGCGGTTGGCCCAGGCGTTAACTGTATCTTTGAGACTATCGAAACTGTCCATGCTTGTGACAATATCAAACTCAATGTACATTAGAACATTTTTTTGGGCAGTTCTTGTTCACGCAGTTTCTTACGCCAGCGTTGTTTGGCTGCTGACGCTCTGAGTTTGCGTTGAGTTGTGGGTTTGATATAGTGTTCACGATCTCGCAGATCATTTAGCATGCCCGAAGCAGCAATTTTCTTTTTGAATTTACGCAAGGCACGATCTACGTTGCCGTCTTGTACCAGTACTGATCTTCCGTGTAGTTTTTCCATGTCAGAGTTCTTTTGGACTATTTACCAAAGTTTTGTCAATATCTACGTGTTTAATGCCGTCTGAACGATAACGGCTCAGATTGTACATGTGCGGCAGTAACACACGTTCAAGTTCTGAGTGCAGACCACGAGCACCTGTTTTGTTTTTAATGGTACGTTCAGCAATGAGATCCAGACTGTCCTTGGTAAACTCTAGGTCAACATCATCCTGCTTGAACAACCACTGATACTGACTCACGTAGTTGTGCTTGACTTCTTGCAGAATACGCACAAGATCTGCTTTATCCAGTTCTTGTAGAGCCACCCAAGTAGGAAAGCGCCCAACAAATTCAGGAATAAGACCAAATCTCACAAGATCATCGGGGGTCGTTTGATCTAGTTGACCCTTGACATCGTCTGTTATTTTAGCCCCAAATCCAATACTGGTGCCTTTGATGCGATTTTTTACAATGTTGTCTAGTCCCACAAAGGCACCGCCGGCAATGAACAAGATGTTGGTGGTGTCGATTTCCACAGTTTCTCCTGTGGGATGTTTGCGTCCGCCTTGTGGAACAATACGACATTTGGTACCTTCTACCAACTTCAGCAAGGCCTGCTGGACACCTTCGCCTGACACATCGCGAGTGATACTGGCGCTTTCGCTTTTGCGACTGATCTTGTCAATCTCGTCCACAAACACAATACCACGCTGTGTTTTTTCAAGGTCAAATCCCGAAGCGGCATACAGCCTTGAGATCAAACTTTCCACATCATCGCCCACATAGCCTGCTTCGGTCAGGCTGGTAGCATCAGCAATCACAAAAGGCACATCCAGGTAACGTGCTACTGTGCGGGCCAGCAAGGTCTTGCCTGATCCTGTGGGTCCAAGCATAAGAATGTTGGCTTTTTCAATTTCGGTATTCTTGTCTTGATTGCCAATGCGTTTATAGTGATTGGCAATGGCCACGCTGAGTACCATCTTGGCCGCATCCTGACCGATCACATACTGGTCTAGATGGCGACGAATTTCTCTAGGATCAAGGCTGGGACGAGTTTCAGTATTTGTTACCGGCTGGTCTACTAGTAAATTTTGACAGAGGTCCACGCACTCATTACAAATTGCAACGCTTTCGCCTACAATTAGTTTAGTCACGTTGTCTTTGTGTTTGCCGCAAAAACTGCAGGTATCAATAGATTTATTTTCGCTCATGTGTTGGGTTTTGATTCGAGACGTTGTGCTACCTGAATTTGTTCGCTTTCGCTCAACATTTCAGGGTCGTATTCACCTGTTTCAATTTTGCTAATTAGGTGATCAATATAGGCCATATCGTAAGTATAATTGTCGTTTTGGTTTTTGTCAACCTGTATCCATTGGTTGCCATTGAATTTATGCAATATATTGGGCACATAATCGGTGTTGATCCAAGTATCGCCTTTGTTTGGATTAGAAGGGAAAAGAGAACCAAAGCCAAACTGTGGTTTTTGCTCAAGATATTTGATCCATGGCAACTCTGTTATTGACCCACGCTCCAGCAAAGAACGCTGATGCTTCAACGTGTCAGTGGGATTTTCTTGTTTCCAACGACTCATTGCCAGTTTCATGTCTGAATCTTCTTCGTCATCTATGTTGTATGACAACTCAGGTTCCTCAATCAATGGTTCAGGTTTGTGGACTATGGGCTTGAGATCCTTGAAATGAGCAAATCCCTGAGTAAGATAAGGATGTTGCTCTAGTATGGATTTTTCTGGTTCTGGTTTGTCAGGCGACGGGAACATCCAGCCGGTGGGATGTGGGTCTTGAATAACTGGTTTATCTGCAACAGGCTCTACTTCTGGTTCAGGATCTGATTCAGATTTTTGTCCAGGCGCTAGACCAAGACGTTCAAACACTCGCTGTCGTTCCCACTTTAAACTTTCTGTAGCTGCCAACAGCATCATGATGGCCAAGGGATCAAACACAGCAACAATCACAATGATCACCCAGGTCACTGCTTTTTCCAGCAGATTAGCATCTGGGTTGTCCCCGTAGATCAACTTGGCAATGTATTTGATAGGGCCTACTTCGGCTTCAACTTTACGTACCTCAGCGGCAATAGGCGCTCGCTCTTCATTAAGCTGACTAATTGTTTTCTGTTCGGCTGCAATCTCGGATTGAAGTCTAACACGTTCTTTGGCTTGCGTTCTGCGGACCGCCACTGCTTTGTCGGCACCCGTTTCCGTAGTACTGCGACCCATAATCTGGTCGACAGCTTCATCCATTTGTTTAAGAGCTTTGCGGTTTGCATCTATATTGTCCTTTGCTGTCTTAATCTTTTCGTCGTACACTGCAACCTTGGCCTGCACGTCTCCGCCCACTAGGCTTTGGTCGCTGTGTGCTTTCGACAAGAAACCAAAAATGCCCATTGACGTGATCAGCATCAGCACAGCCACGGCAGGCACCAAGTAAGCTTTCATCAAGAATCGGCACTGTCGCCAGTATTCGTGCAGCCACAATGTGACCACAACCTTGCCCACCTCCAATATGCCGCCCATCACAATAATAGGGATTACAGCCGCGGCAAAAATTGCAGTGAGACCTGCAATGCTGTAATAGGCGGCAATGACTGACAAACTCAGTGCTACTGCCAGTGTAACGTAGCTGAGAAACATAAGATTATTTATTGGTGGCACCAACTACCCTAACGGCTAATTTTACACTGATCCAACTGGCAAAGCTAGCGTCAGGAACATCAAACCATACATTGATCTTCTTGCGCTCCCAGTTGTTTTCAAGTTTGCGTTTTATACGACTTTGGCCAGACCAATTGCCGTGGCCAAAAACTCGTTGTGCTTCGCGGATGATAGAGTACCACTGTTTTGCACTCTCTAATTCAACCACGATGCGGCATAGGTGCATAGCGTCGGTCGTTGTTTTAAGCGGGTCAAGAGACTGCAACGTGCTATTGCTAGCAGAGGTTTCAATATTAACAGACATAAAGTCCTTTCACTGTTGGTTCCTACTGGGCTTACACTCGGGTACCAGCCGAGTTTTGACTTGCGTCTAGGACAGTGCCACACCTCGTGGACTTACGCTGAAGAGCCACGGTGCATGTAAGGATCGATTCAAAGAGCTCACCCCCACAACCGTTCAGCCGCACACCATATCCTGGCCAGGTCCGACACTATGCAATAAACATTTTACAGAAATAGTCGATGATTGTCAAGAAAATTCTGCAACAATTTGATCTAATTCTTCTATCAAGAAGTGGTCATCGGGATTGTAAGCAACTCCTTGCCAACGCTTGACCTTGATTGGTTCTTCGGGTTTCCAATCATTATACCAATATTCACCGTTCCAGCCGGCGTGGTATTCATGACCAGTTTGAGTCTCAACGTTGTATTTGCCCTCACGCACAGGTTTGACTTTTGAAGGGAACCAATCAGTCAATTTGTACTTGATGTCGTCCATGTCGCGGTAGCGTTCGTATCCTGAGCCTTTGCTGGAGCCAGCAATGTAGAACGCATGATCAGAACCTTTGCCATTGGTATCGCCACCGTAGTTGTCCAGTTCCTGATCATCGTATTCCACGCCAACTACAATTTCGTTTGCGTCAAAATCACAAAGGTTCAACAACAGTTTTTCGGGGTCAAAAGGTTCTGTGAGTTCAATATCGGCTTCAAAAAAAGTACCCTTGTCGGATGTATAGCCAAAATACACAACAGTGCCAGGTGGTTGACTGTCAATCCAGACTTCTTCAAATGTGCTGAGTTGCACATCACACCCATCTAGGCCAGACAGATCTCGTTCGTAGACCACAGTACCATTTTCGTCAAGAACCTGCATGGTGCCTGCGTTACGGTCAACACCACTAACATGTCCAACGTCGTCGCAGTCATAGTATGATCCTGGTTCAAATGGTCGCATGTCTTCAGGAACATCATCAAACTCATCTCCACCCCAGGCATAGTCGGGTACACTGAGTCTGTGTTCTCTAAAGTAGTCGTAGATTTCACGTGACACCGTGCCCATCACATACTCACCACCATAGCCCCACAGTTGGATTTTGTAGGTGCGTGGAGTGAATTTCAAATGTGCAATGAGCTTTTCTTGTTCTTCAATTGTGGCCATTATCTTTTTCCTTTACAAGTTTGCATACCAGCTGAAACTGTTCGTAGGCGTCACGAACAGCAGGGTGTGTCATGAGTTTATCTGCTTCGGCCTGCATGGCCTGCACCCCAGCTTCGGCACAGTCGCGCACACTGAGCCCATACAAGGTGCATAGTTCATCGCCCATTTCTTTGGCTAACTTGCGCCATGATTTTTGTTGTGCTTCTGTGATTGGGGTTTTCTGAGGACGTAGTTCTGCGGCTTTGTTGATAGCACGACAAATAGCATCTTCTGCGTAACGCCCTGCGGCAATCATAGGAGCAAGTGCTGGGTCAATGTTAAACCTACGACTAATCCCACCAGGATACACCATCACAAGGTGATTGCCTTTGTGAAAACTGTCCATGAGATCACTGTCGTATTCTGCCACAGGTCTGTACCTGCGACCTTCTTTAGTGTAGTAAATTTTTTTCATTACAACCATGCATGGCATGACCATGTATTAAGATATCGCATACTGCCGTTAAATGTACCAAAATGTTTTTTGTGAAAGTTATCATACGCCTTCTGCCATTTCTTTTGAATAGGCTCAGGACTGTGACAAGCAAGATAGTGCAAGCGACCAAACTGTCGGAAGACTATCTTCCGGTTGATCCTATATCCTACAGGATACCATTCTACACGGCTCTGCCAGTTGTAGTTGTCAGTGTGACCATACAGTCTACGCATCTTCATGATGCGTTTGGTATTCATGCTAGAACTAGGACGAAACTTATTTGCGTTCATTGGTAGTTCTTGTCCAATTTGGTGTTGGTGAGACCAGCCAGCATTTGAAATTGATCCCAGGCTTCTTTTACAGCTGGACGAGTTTCTAGTTCTGAATCCGGCAACACAGTTTCCAACCAGATTTCGCGACGGCGTGGTGGATGAAACCCAAACTTGCGAGGCTGGTGCAGTTTGCCTGATTCCCAGAGTTCAATGCTGACTTCACGAAAACGAGCTTCGTCTGTGTAGCCGTCCCATTCAGGAGTACTCCACCCACCACCTAGATTCTGGCCACCACCGTAGCCTTGCCAGATGCTGGTCCATTGTTCGTCAATGCGTGGATCAAAGTCAGTGCGAGTGATCAACACCAACACATCGCGAATGTCAACTGTGCCGTCCACGATGTCACGCACACATCGACTGTAGCTGAGTCCAATTTTCATTGTTATTCTCCAAAATACTTGATCACAGCATCCAGGTGATGGACCATGATTTCGTTTATGCTCACATCTTCAGGGTGCATCCACACGCCGCTAGGATTGGCGTCGGTCCGAGGATTCTTTTTCCACTCCTTGAGTTCTTTCTTGAGATAGGTTCTCTGCTCTTTGAGTGTGAGCACAGTGATTCGATCAGCGGCTTCGCCGTCCAGTGTGATAGGTCCAATTCGTTTGCTCATAATTTTTCTCCTGGTTCAAAGCCACGGAATCGTTTGTGACGGGGGAATCTCAGTGAGTATGTTCCGTCTTGGTTTTGCGTAACTGCGTCAGCTTCAACTTCACCAATGACGCCAAGTAGGCGATCCCGTGCGGCCCAAAACTCATCACGATCGCTATCGCTATAGCCAGTACCAACATTAACCCGAATATTTCTGTCATTGTCAACTCCTTCGTAAATTATAGCACCTAACCGGCCTGCATTGCGACCAGTTCCTTCTTCAAAACCCACAATGGTCAAGTCCACTGTGATAGTAGGCTTCCATTTCATCCAAGAATCTGAACGCTTGCAGATGTAAGGTGCACCGAGCTCCTTGATCATAATGCCTTCGTAACCTTGTTCCACACTGGCTTCGGCAAAGCGGCGCATGACGTCATGACCTTCTGCTGTGTCCAAATCCACATTCATGCCGGGCATGATCTGCACACAACCGTCCTCGGGCAGGGTGGATTTGGCACTTTCAAGCCACTCCAAGCGAGCCTGCTGTTTTACATTCCAGTGTCCTTCTTCCAACGCATCCAAGGGCAAGATATCAAATACATGATAAACCATGCCATCTGTCTTGGCATCGCTTTTGCGGTGTGCCTGCTTCATGAGCTTTTGAAAGCTTTCGCCCACAATCTCACCATCCAGCACAAAGTTGCCGCCGGTGCCACGACCATATTGGAATGCCTTGCGAGCATCTTCTACAGCTTCGGCAATCTGCGGAAAGTTTTCAAAGATCTTGCCGTTGCGACTGTACAGTGTGCAAGTGGCACCCTGTACCACAGCAATCACACGCACACCATCCAGTTTGACTTCCAGGCGCTTGATACCTTTGAGCTTTTGCTGTTGATCTGAACTGTCCTGTGCTAACTGACAAGTAAACACAGGAATCTTCCAGTCAGTTTTGCCC
>Ga0315909_10002267_pt1 | contig 24852 bp, 18 predicted proteins | sample LakEriMetagenome_11_FD_203527 | JGI IMG/M metagenome (GOLD analysis project Ga0315909, IMG submission 203527) | Freshwater fungal communities from buoy surface, Lake Erie, Ohio, United States - Buoy 2 MA125 | ecosystem: Environmental > Aquatic > Freshwater > Lake | place: USA: Lake Erie, Ohio...
TGCTCGTGTTGCTTCTATGGATAAGCGTGCTGTAGGTAAGCTTACAGATGCCAATCACTTAGAAAGCTTCCACAGCACAGAACCTGCTGATTATGATAAGAAAATCATCAGCTTGTACACACAGTCTAGCTTATATAGCAATGACTTTTTAGACATGATTAACAAAAGCACACCTTATTACATTGATAATAATAGTGATGCTTGGAAATGGGATGTACAAGTTCCGTACAAATTCCCAAAAATCATTAATGTTCCTGACAGCACATTGAATTTACAAAAACCTGGTATCGATGGTCAAGAGTTTTCTCTTGTTCTTGATACTAATGAGTTCTCTAAGAACGCTATTGTTTCTGTAGGTTCTCGTCAATATGGTCCTCGTTTCTACGTTATTAAGGATCCCGTTCCTTATAACATGGGATACTTGTACTCTTTCACTCTAGTTTCTGATAATCCTACAGTGGATTTCGTAACTTCTACCTTCTTACAAGTGGGTATTGAACTGGAACTGGTTGATGCTGCAATTGGTGAATTCGATCAAGACTTATTAGGTCTTCCTCGTTTGGGTGAAAAAATCACTATGTTTGAATCTCTTGGTTCTGCATATGGTTTCGAACACAAAATCACTGAGTGGGCTGATGACAAAATGATGAGAGATGCTTCTGGTAAACCTCTTGACATTCTGGTATATGCTCCTCAACGTAGAAATCAGCTTCCTTTAACTCGTAATGATGTTAAATGGGAACCGTTTATTGAGTTCTGGATGCGTAAGTCTATGCTTGAGTTGAAAGTTAAGCGTATGATTTGGAGCAAGCCTGGTACAGTTAAAACAAATGGCTCTAAGCAAGAATTGAAGCGTACTTCTGCTGGTGTATATCACAGAATGCGTAACAATGGTAACTTGGTACAATACAATCGTGGTGAGTTTTCTGCAAACCTGATTCGTTCTGTGTTTGGTGATCTGTTCTACCGCAGGGTGGATGTTAAAGATCGTAGAGTGAAAATGTACACTAACGAAGCTGGATTTGATGTATTCCAACAAGCTCTGAAAGCTGATGCTCTGAACAGTGGTCTTACTTTCATGGCTGATAGCGGAAACCGTTACTTACAAGGAGAAGGTCAACACATCACTTATAACTTTGCTTTCGATGCAATGGTTACTCGTGAAACTGGTCGTGTTGAACTGATTCACCTGAAAGAACTGGATCTTCCTCAATCTAATCTGGAATTCGGTCAGAACAAGAAATCTACACCTGTATTCATGGTATTTGATGTTAGTCCAATGAGCGATGGTTCTCTGGTTAACAACATCCGTGAGGTGCGTATGAAGGGTGCTCCTTCTATGACTTGGGGATATATTGATGGAACTCGTCACCACTTAGGCTTTGCTAAGTCTCAAGGTATGAGCTCTGCAAATAAATTCCCTGGTTATGAAATCTGGATGAAAGACCGTTGTGATGTATTCATTGAAGATCTGTCTCGTACAGTGTTGATTGAAGAAATCCCACAATTCTAATTCCTCCTAGGGGATCTTCCCCAGGACTAATACCGAGAGGAGAATGCCCCCCACTTCAATGTGGGGGAGCTCTTCTCAAAACAGAGGTGAGTGTTGGGGTGTCCCCAGCAGCCAAGATCTTCGGTGATCACTCCTCTGCCAAATAAAAACCACAAAAACTACAAGTATGGGCAAGATTGGAAAAATTTCCACTATTAAGAAAGAGTATAATAACTCTCAACTTCAGACAATGCAAGGTGGTCTTTCTACAAGAGGACTGACAAGAATTCCTGGTACAGGTGTTTTCAAATATCCTTATAAGGAACTTGATGGAACTTATAGAACAGGACTTGATCCACATGCATCTTACATTCGCAGAATCTCTGATCCTACAGAAAGAGAGTTGGAGGTTGAGCGTGTAACAGCTCTTAGAGAGAAGCTTGAAAATGCTCTTGGAGGTCTTGATCTTGGTCCTCGTTCTAAATTCTGGAACTATGGACTCTCCACTTCTACAGAAGATACATTACATGTACAACCTGTAAAACTATTAGATGGGGACAATTTCTTCGATCTCAATGTTCCTCTCCAGGAATTAGCTTTCTCTTGGTTGCGTGTTCACCCAACAATTGCAAGCTCTTATCAAGCTTGGGAGCGTGGTGAATTTGCTGCTGATACACAATTTTATGTTGTAGATGATGAGATTGAGAATGCAGTGGTATTCAAAAAGAAACAGCTCATCAACAAAGCGATTGTTAAGTTTGATGGAATGACTCCTGAAAGAAAGAGAAAAGTGGCTAGGTTGTTAGGACTTCCTGTAACAGATGATACAAAAGAAGAAGTGGTGTACAATTTAGTAGATAATGTCTTAAAGCAAACAGAGTTTAAGAACGGAAAGTACCAAGGACTCAATCCTGTTGAAGTGTTCACTAGGTTTGCTGACATGAAAGACAACTTGCTCCATATTAAGGATCTTGTTAAACAAGCCTTGACACACTCCATATACAGACTGAAACCAAATGGTAAGGTGTATGAAGGAGAGTTTGAAGTGGCAAAAGATGAAGATGATCTGGTGAAGTTCTTAGCGGATGATGATAATCAAGATGAACTAATCACCCTTGAACAAAAATTAAAAACTAAGAAACTCGCATCAGTATGATACCTGTAGATAGTTTATTATATAAGATTGACCAAAGACTAAATAAACTATCTACTAATGATCATCAACAGATACAATTAGAAGATAAGATTTTAGCTTTGAATGAAGCTCAAATCAAGCTAATAAAGCAAAAGGTTGATGGTTTTAGTGTTGTTAGTGGCACTGGGTTTGATTCCTTCAAGAAAAGATATGAGGATTTACAATCACTAGTTGTAACATACGATCATGGTGTCCTACCTTTAAAACTAGCAGATCCTTTAATAAATAGATGGGAGGCTAGTACAGAATTACTTGTTCCTAAATATATGTTCTATGTTGATTCATATGTGTTAGCGGACAAAGGGAAGTGCAAAGATAGAAAGATTTGGGTGAATAGAGACTTGTCAAAACATGGTGACACCCAGTTTATTCTAAACAATGTACATTATAGGCCTTCTTTTGAATATCAAGAAACGTTCAATTGGCTTTCGTCTGATGCAATAAGTGTATTTACGGATGGAACATTTACACCAAGTAACATCTACGTAATGTACATGAGATATCCAATATATATAGACAAAGAAGGATATGTTAAGTTTGATGGCACTCCTTCTGTAAACCAAGACTGTGAACTAGAAACATACTTAGAGGATGAACTTTTAGATTTAACAGTTCAAAACCTAGCAATGTACACAGAGAATCAACTGGCTGTACAAAGTTCACAAATGAGAATTCAAACAAACGAATAGTTTTTTTCACCTTTAAATATAAACAAAATGGCTGATTTTTCATTAACTACCCTCTTTGTAGTTCCAGTAGGGCAAACATCATTCCCTAGCTCTGGTTCTACACAAGACCTCACAGCTGGCCAAGTTGGTATTTTCTCCAACAATTATGCAGCTACTCTCACTCCTGGTTCTTTCCCTTATTTCTACATTGCTCAAGGTAGAACAAACACTTATTTGCAAGGCTCTAAGCGTTCAGACAAAATTGCTGGATGTGCTCAAGGAGGTTCTTGTAAATCAAATGTCACTGAGTGGTACAAAGTGAAAGGATGTGCTACAGCAACTAATCAAATCACTGACATTACAGATTTTAATGTAAAATGTGGTGATGTTGTAACATTGACTATTCGTGCACACTCTTCTTACATTGACACTCTGTATTTCAATGGTTTGACACGTTCTGTAACTGTTCAAGCTCCTTGTTGCGATTGTGGTGGTGATCCTTGTGAAACTGTTGATGTTGATGCTCTGATTGACCAATTCATCACTAAATTAGAAGCTACAGCTCCTGATTTCTTAGGTGGTGACACTACTGGTACAAATCCTGACAACATCACTTTAAGCACATTCTTCACTTTCACTAATGTTGGTGGTACTATTCTTCGTATTGAAGGTAAGCCTCTGACTAAATATGGTCAACCTTGTGATGTTGCAGCGTTCCCTTATGAATATGACAGACTGTGGTTCCGCACATTCATCTATTCTGGTCCTGCTACCACTGCTGACTTTATTGTTGCAGACAATTGTAACATTGTAGCTACTTCTACAATCACTCAAACTTCTAACTATCCTACAGGTACTTCTGATGAAATCATCCAACTTGAAAAGAACTACTATTCTTACCAAGCTGGTTATTTGAAACATCTGTACAGAATGGTGGGATATAATGGTAACTTTGAGAGCTGGGTGAGCGCAGGTGCAACTTATGATACATATTATATCAGGTTCAATGCCTACGATAAATCTGGTTATCAATGGGGTGATTATATCGAGCAAGATGCAATGGTTATCATCGCTGTTCCTGAAGGAACTGCTTCAACAAATCTTTACAATGCATTGGAAGATGCTCTTGGAGAGATTGAGTTTGATAACACTTGTATCACTACAACCACTTCTACTACTACAGGAGTAGCGTAATAGATAGAAGAAATACAATCATATAAACCTGTGCCAGAGGGTCAGAGAGGATAAATCTCAAAGTCCTCTGGCACATTTATTTAGAATAACATGGCAGAATTAAGACTAGATATAGCAGTAATTCCTACGTACAATTCTCAAACGTTGGGGATTGCTGACACATCAACATATCCCTCTCCTTCATCTATCTCTGCTCCTTCAATTGAGTTTAATGTTCCTTCTTTTGGAAAGGTGGTGCTTCCATTCAATCCAAATAGCTTCAACTTGTTTAATTCAACATCATTAGGAATTACAAGTGTTGGAGACACATTGCTTCCTCTTCCTGATGGAGTGTATTATATTAAATACACAATATCTCCTGCATACAAGAACTTTGTTGAGAAAACAATCATGCGTGTTGATGCTCTTCAGGAGAAGTTTGACAATGCATTTATGAAGCTAGATATGATGGAATGTGATAGGGCAATTAAAACACAACAGAAGGTGCAATTAAACAGCATATATTTCTTTATACAAGGAGCAATAGCTGCTGCAAACAATTGTGCTGTTGATGAGGCTAACAAACTTTACAAGCAAGCTAACAAAATGCTTGATAACTTTGTTAGAAATGGATGTCAGTGTTCTGGCACAAACTATGTAACCAACTTTTACTAATATGGCTAAGTGTACCAAATGTGGAGCTAATTTTGGCTGTGGATGTCAATTAATTAATGGACTGTGTGCAGCCTGTCATGCTGCTGCTCAAAAAGGAACAAAAAGATTTAGAAATGCTATCACCAAGGCTTATCAACTGTGTAGACTGTTCTGACATTTGTGTTGTAATCTCAGAAATAGATTGCAAAATAGCACAAATGGCAAAAGATCTGTATAACAACACTATTTATTCTCTCAACAGGAATATAGATGGGAATGCTATAAACGATCTTTTAAACTACAAAAGAATCCTACAATACAGAATCTGTAACATAGAGTATGGTGGTAGAAACTTCTCAGATGAACAAATCATCAGTAGAATCAAATTATTAATACGTAAATAAAATACAAAAATGAGTTGCTCAAATTGCTATAATGGATGTCCTCAGATAGTTTCTGACCAATGTGTTAAATATACAGGAATAGATGTACCAGTTCTTGGTATAAAGAATGGAGATAGTCTTTCCTATGTAGAACAAGCCATCATCACTTTTTTAACATCTACATTAGATGGAACAGGAGTGAAGCCTAAGGTGGAACCATCTATAATCTGTGACATAGTAAAGAAATATCTTCCTACATGCGGTGATCTTAGTGTTGTAGATTTTATAAAAGCTCTTATTCAAGCAGTTTGTGAATTAAAACCACTTGTTGATGGAACAATTGCAGATATTGATGACATAAATGATTTTATAGCTTCTTTAGAAGCTGCTTATGATGTAGATTGTTTAACAGGTGTAACTTCCACTTCTGGAACACATTTAATATTACAAGCTGTAATTGATAGACTTTGTGCATTTATTATAGATGTAGATGCTACATATGTTAAACTTGATGATCTTGACGATTTGATTGCTGCATATCTTGGAGGTCAACCAGGCTCATCCAAGTATTATACAAAAATGGTTCCTTATGTGGCTGTTCCATTTTTCCCTACAGTTGGAATATTGTCTAATTTTAGTGGAAGTGGTGTAGGTAGTGGGGATTGGGAAAAGATATATTTTTGTAATGGTTTAAATGGCACTCCTGATTTAAGAGGAAGGGTTCCTGTTGGTGTAACAACAGGTATGGGAGGATCAGCTCTTTCTCCAATAGTTGCTCCTGGAGGACTGAATCCTGACTATCAGTTGAATACAATAACTGGTGCTAATGGTGTATTTCTGTCAGAACCTCAGCTTCCTTCGCACACACATACAGCAACAGCTACATCCACTTCTACAGGAACTATTTCTCCAGATCCTCACAGTCACAGTTTTACATATACAGGTAGAGGTGCAACTACTGGTTCTAGTAGTATAGGATCTAGTGCAGGTAGTAGTACAAAAACTACAAGCAGTCAAAGTCTTAGTGTTTCTATAACAACATCCACCACTGTAAATAATGCAAACACAGGTGGAAATGAAGCACATTCAAATGTTCAACCTGGTGTAGGTTGCTATTACATCATGTACATCCCATAACATTTTAAATTAATATAAATGTCTTGTTATCCTAATAATTCCTGCAATAGAAATGTCCTAAAAAGCTGTAGTAACACAGATGTTGTTGTCTACACAGGAGAAAATCTCACATGTACAGGAATAGAATATGGTGATAGTTTAACAGTGGTTCTTCAGAAGCTAGATGAGAAGTATTGTGAAATATTAGATATTATAGAAAACTGTAATACCACCACTACATCTACCACCACTGTTAATGTACCCCCTGTACACCCAGTTCAAGTGTGTAAAAGTCCTTTTGCAAAAATTTTAGAAAACAATCCTCCTGAACAATAATTAAATTTTATATAATGACATTTAATGCTATTGAAAATATTTTAGATAAAGGGGAAGTTTCTCCAAAATGCGATTGTTGTCCTTGTTCAAACATATATGTGTTTGGAAGTGTAGAAACAGCTTTGAAACTTATAGAAGCAGCAGGTTGGTTAGGATATCAAGACGATTGTACAACACGCACTTACACTACAAGTTGTTGTACAGAAAACTGTTTAGACAAACTTGAAGAGCTTTACGGTGCTGCTGTAACAGATAGAATTTTAGATAAAGGTATGTATGAATACTCCTTATTAGGAGCAAGATCAACACTCTGTGATATATACGATTATTTAAAAGATAACAATGTTCCATTATTGGATGCTATTGATTTTATTGATACAATGCTAGACAAAGGTATTGTTTTTCAATGTTATGGAGATAATCAATTTATAGGTGAGGTGGATACCTTTCTTGAGTTTGCTGAGCTTTCAGAAAGTCTAGTTTGTAATGATCCAAATCCTTGTAATTGTCTTCCTCCAGAACAATGTTGTTTATCTATTATTGCATCTGTTGAAACATATGCAAAATACGTTGATGCTGTAAGTGGTGGTGGGGGAGCTGTTCCTGCTTAAAATTAAAATACTATTAAATGTCTTGTTATCCAAATAAAATAGTTCGTGTAACATACCCAAAGAGTTGTTGTCCAGAAGTGGATGATTCTCAACAACTTACATATTCTGGACCAGCATTGCAATGTATTGAGGTGCAAACAAATCAAACTCTCAACGATGCTATTAAGGAAATAGACACTCTTATATGTAACACATTAAACAGTCTTACCACCACCACAACTTCTTCAACAACAGTTATATAAATTTAAAACCATGACAGTATTAATTCAACTTACAACAGCAGGTCTTGATACAGGACCATTCAACCTATTCTCAAATCTTGACTCCTTTGGAACACCATTTGAAGTGGGAGTGACAAAGGTAGATCTTTTATCAGGATATTTAAGCTCACTTGTTCCTTATGGAACAACAACAATAAGGGTGTGTTCCACATCTTTATATTGTGCAAATTGTGTAGATATCACTATTGAACCTCTACCTACAACTACCACTACCAGTACTACATCTGGAAGTTTCTATATGTATAGTCTTGTTTTTGATCCATGTTCTTCTGCTACACCAACATTCACTGCATATTCAAGTTCATCAGCATTAGGAGTAGGAGTTTCTCTATGGCAAGATTCAGCTCTAACTATTCCTTACACATGTTCTGCTGGTGGACCAGGAAACTTTTGTTTTGTGGGATTTGCTAGTATTCCTCTAGGCGGTTATTGGCGTATACCAGATGGAACAAATGTGATTGATAATTCTGGAAGTTGTGTTTAATATATTAAAACTTCCTGTTTTGTTGGTTTTACAGGATATGTTCTCCCCTGGTGTATCCACACTGGGGGTTTTTTAATTAAATTGGTTATTCCAATAATTAATTCAGTTAAAATAATTTGGTAATTATTAAATAAGTGCCTACCTTTACTCTAATTTTTAACTAAAATTGCTTTATGCAGGATCAGAATTCCTTGTTATATCAGCTGGAACAAATGCTCCACTGGAAGAAAAGTAGAAACTTCTACGCTAAAAAACTAAACATTACAGAAGAGGAGATTGATGAGTTGATGAGGGAATTGAGAAAGAAAGACACTGTAAGAAATGATGCTGAAACAGCTGTCTATATTGGTGCTCTTGAGGAACGAGTGATAGAAGTGAACAATGAAAAGGGTACATTAAAAAGCACAATAGAATCAAGCTTTGAACCAAAATCAGATTTAGAACTAGCCCAATTACATAAAATAGACCTATCTAAATACAAGATATCAAACTATTGGTCTAAACAAAAATCTAATGGTAAATTTACTTCTTCTATATTTGCCACGCTTAGGAAACCAAATGATTACACTGCTGAAGACTTTGCTAAGTTTTTGGAGAACTATGTTCCTAAGGAGGTAAATGTTAGATATATTGACTATGATGAATTTGAATATGATGATGTAGATATTGAGGTGTCTATTTCTGACTTCCATTTGGCAAAGAAAACCTTAGAAGGAGAAACTATAGAAGATAAGAAAGAACAATACATGAGTGTTCTTACAGACCTTGTAGAAAAGGTGAGAAACTCTTATGATATAAACAAGATAGTTTTCCCCATCTCTAATGATTTCTTCCATACAGACAACTACCAGAACACTACAACAAATGGTACTCCTCAAGATGTATTAGTGGGATATGATAATGAGTATGAGGAGGGTTTTGATCTACTGGTCCAAGCTATAACCTATTTGCAGGAAGTTGCTGGAACTGTGGAAGTTATACTGGTTCAAGGGAACCATGATCGCACTAAGTCATTCTACCTAGCTCATGCTCTTGATATCTTCTTCAGGGATAATGAAAAGGTGTTTTTTGAAAGAGATCATTCCACCGTAAAATCTACAATACTTGGTAACACCTTTATAGGATATCATCATGGGAATTGTAAGATAGATGAACTACCTCTGTTGTTTGCTACAGGAGATAGTGCTGCAGGTTTTGGACTAGCTACATACAGAGAAATCCATACAGGTGACAAACACCATTATATGGCAAAAGAAATAAAAGGTGTTAGAATCCAACAGATGCCCTCTCTTTCAGGAACAGATAGATGGCATGCTGATAACAACTATGTAAACAATATTAGAGCTGGACTCGTTCTAATCTATGATCCTCTTAAAGGAAAGATTGGAGAGTTTGAATCAAGAATATAAGTTATGTCAACATTAAGAAAATTGGTTTCAGATGTTCGTGGAATGCACAAATTAATTTCCACTGATTCTCTTATTACAGATAGAGTGATTGCTTCTGAAATCAGAAACAATGCTCTTTTGTTAATTAAAAGAGAAACCAATCTTAGAAAGCTTTGGTCTACATCAACAATTTTTACCACCATTCCTTGTTTGGAGATGGTGGAAGTTCCTATTTCTGAATGTTGCGATTATGCTGATCCTTGCAGTGTATCTAGAAGTAAATTCAAGCTTCCTCGTATTTCAGAAGGAAACTATCAATATGTCATCCAAGGTGTTTATTCTATAAATGCTATGGGTGGTACAGGAAAGAAACTAAAAGAAATCACAATCAACAGATACACCAACTTGTTAAAACTTCCTATAATAAAAAAAGAAGATTATTATTGGATAATTAATGACTATTTGTACATCAGCAATCCTCTTATTCAAAAAATAAGAATATCTGCTTTATTTGAGGATGAGGTGCCTAATGAGATAATGTATCCAGATTGTGATTGTAATAACATTGTATCTACAGAAGACCTTTGTAAAAATCCCTTGGACAAGCAATTCTCTCTCCCAGGATATTTAGAAAAACAAGTGTTAGAACTCACTTCTCAAAAACTCTTAGGAACATATTTCCAATTGAAAACAGATATGACAGATGATGGAATGGATGGTCAAGCACCAAACGCCCCAGCTGGAAGATGAGAAGGAAAATAGATTGGAGAAGTTCAAGCAAAGAAAACTACAATGATTTTTGCAGTAAGTATCCCTCAGTTAAACTAACGTTTGATGAGTGGAGAAATATTATTTATGTATTTATGGAATCTTTCAAGGAGTATATTCTTGAAACTGGTGAAAGAGCAAAGCTTCCTTATGGATTTGGTGAGTTTTCAATAAATAAGAAAAAGAGAAGAAAAATTAAAGGAACAGATGGAAAAGAATTCATCAATCTTCCAATAGACTGGCAAAAGACCAAAGAGAAAGGAAAAAGGATATATAATTTCAACTACCACACAGAGGGTTATTTCTTTGGATGGATTTGGTTCAAGGGAACAGCTAGATTTAGAAATGTTGATCTTTGGTATTTCAAACCATCAAGAACCACATCTAGACTTCTATCACACTACTTAAAGATATCTGATAAATATCAGCACATTTACAACACCTGGAAAACTTAAAAAATGTCCTACTACTATAAATACAATTTTACATCTCCTGAGATTGTCTATTCCACTGTAAAAGAAGAGCTTAAGAGCTATTTTGATACAGGGGCTGTAGATGATTTGCTGTTTCCCACCTACCTTGATAAATGCTTAAGGAAATTGGGCAGAGCTACATATGTCATTTCTGAACAGCTTCTTCAAATAGAAGACTTCCAAGCAAGACTCCCAGATAACTTTTTTGCTGTTAGGGAGGCTTGGTTGTGTACAGAAATAGATGGTTTTCCATACAAAACAGCTAATTCTTTCTATTCCCAGGCATCTTCTGAAACAACAATACAAGTGAGTCCTGTGATTTCTAATCAGGTGTCTTGTAATAGCAATTGTCCTCCAGACAACTGTACATGTATGCCTGAGCTTATACAGTCTGTATATAAGACAAACAATGAGGTGAATTTAACATATACAAAGAAATACCTTCTGAAACCAGGAAATATTTCTGTTAGAGCAGATTGCACATTAGATTGTGCAAATTTTGGCAGTTCTTCAGCAGACTCTTTTGATATTAGAGATAACAAACTTGTCACCAATTTTAGATGTGGAACAGTTTATTTGGTGTTCTACGCTACAGAGTATGATAATAGTGGTAATCAAATGATTCCTGATAACTATCGTATCAGGGAATATATAGAAGCATTTATTAAATATAAGGTGTTTGAAACTCTTACAAATCAGACAAACGATGAAACATTCAATCAGCTTCAGCAAAAACTTGCATATTACAAACAGCTTTCTGAAGAAGCCTTTATAATGGCTGATATTGAGATTAAGAAACAAGATGCTTATGCTAAGCAAAGAAGAATAAAGAATGATTTAAATAGGTTCAACAGATTTGAACTTCCTAATGTAACATATAGATACGGTTGGAGACGTAATACATAACAAATTATTTCTGTTATATAATGGCTGAAGAAACTAAGAAAGACCAAGGAGCTATAAATTTAAACAGTGGTGTTGCACAGACAGGGCTGAACATGGACCAATCTGTAAATCAGATTGGACAGGGATCTCTTACATATGCATTAAACGCTGCTGTTGAGAACTTTGATGCTAATTCTGTTAATTACCAGAATGAGCCAGGGAACGAGTTTTGTGTGCAATTTCCTTCGGGGTTTTCTCTTATTGGTCATCATTTAATAGCTGAACAAAACAAACATATATTCTTTCTTGTGAACTCTGATACAGGAGATTCTCACATAGGGTATATGGATAATAATGATTGTATTTACAAAATCTATGTAGATGCAAAGTGTTTAAATTTCAATATTAAAAATCCTATTCACAAGATAGTGCATAAGATTACAAATTGCACTACAGAAATATATTGGACAGATGGTGTTAATCCAAGAAGATATTTAAATCTTAACGACATTCCTTACACTTTTGCTGCAGCATCCACTTTTTGCGATCCTAGTTTTACAAATGAAGTGGACTGTAATCAACTAAAACTACAGCCTAATTTTAAAATACCTCTTCTATCTATAGTTGATGTTCAAGAGGGTGGAGACCTTACAGCAGGAACATACCAATTTGCTATTCAATATTCTGATGCTACAGGCAATCCTTTCACTTCCTACTATTCAATCACCAATCCCACTCCTATTGCTGATCCTTTCCTCACCACTCCTAATTTTGATTATAAGGTGGGGAAATCCATTGTTGTAGAAATTAAAAATCTTGATGAAACTGGACAATACCAATATTTTAATTTAGCCGTAATAAAAACTGTCAATGATATTCCTTCCGTGGAACTAGTTGGAACATATTTTATTGACGAGCTTACAAAAAGAATCACATACACAGGTCAGAATGTTACACAAATAAGACTCACTATAAATGACATATTTGAGAAGTTTCCTTATTATGAAATAGCTCAGGATTTGACAGTGGTGCAAGATGTTCTTGTTTGGGACAATCTTACATCTATTGACAGGATTAATTATCAAGAGATTGCTTCAAAAATTCAGCTTCAGTGGCAAACATACAAACTTCCAGCCACTGAAAACTATGCAGATGAACTAAATGCTACAAACCTTAGAGGATATTTAAGAGATGAGGTGTATGCGTTTGAGATAGTGTTCCTCCTAAAGAATGGTAAACAAACAGATGGGTTTCATATTCCTGGAAGGGTGAAGAACGCTTTTGAAATTTCTGTTCCAGATGTTCCTACAACTAACCCAGATTTTATAGGTGAACCAGATGATCCTATTGCAGGAACCAGTGAGTATTGGAAAATATATAACACTGCTGTAGATCTTGGTCCAGCTACAGGAGATAAAATAGGAAATGCTGTTCCTCATAGGTATGGAGATTTTGCTTATTGGGAATCTGAAGAAACCTATCCTTGTAATAAAGATGTATGGGGAGATTTAGCAGGACAAAAGATTAGACATCACAAGTTTCCAGATGTCCTTGTAAGTCCAATATTTGAATCTAAAATATTTGCTCCACCTACCAAATTAGTGATGGAGCAAGGATCTGTTTTTCCAATTGGTGTAAAAATAGATGTTGATGATATTCAAGATTTGATACAAAAATCAAATCTCACTGATGAACAAAAAGCTGACATAGCTGGATTTAAGATTGTTAGAGGAGACAGAAGTACAAATAAATCCATTATTGGAAAAGGCATACTCAGGAATGTAGGAAGTTATACAAGAGAAGAACAAACGTTCTACTTTCCAAACTATCCTTATAATGAACTCCAACCAGATGTATTTTTAACTTCTAACAATAATGCTTTTGCAAAAGAAGCCACTCCTTGGTTGGTGATATGCACTCAATCTGGTAAATATGAAATTACAGACATAAACACTGGAAAACTCATTCCAAAACCAATGGTTGCTGGAGAAACTTATGAAATTTGTTCTATAACAAGACCAAAACGTCTTTCAGGAGCAGCAAAAATAGGACCAGCAAATTATGAATCTTGGACAGTTGTAGGTGATGGTAATAGTCATGCTGATTATTCTTGGGTAGATCCTTTTTCCACTACCAACTCTAATGGAACACCTGGAAATATAAGAGTTTTTAGTAATGTTTTTGGAAATTCAAGTTTTGGTCCTATAGTTATAGCTGTTGGAGGCAGTATTTCATACACTGGAAGTTGTACTGGTTTAGGTGCTGCTTGTTCTAGAGAAAAAAAGATACAGAATCCTAGAGAAGTTCAAGACATTGGAAGTGTAAACTTTACAAAAGGTAGAATAAGTAAATTATCTTGTAATTCAACAACACCATTAACATCAACAGGAACTAACATAGCATCTGCAAAAAGAATGGTGTTTAATTCTCCAGAAACTTCTTTTGGAAATCCTTTTCTAGGAAATATTCTGAAGCTTGAAAATGTAATGTTTGGTGGTGGATTAGGGCACTTTGTACAAGTGAAGAATAATGCAAATTATAAGCTTCTAAGCAAAGATGCTCAATTTGATGCGTTAAACAGTTCTCAAAGTGTTGCTAATATTGGAGGATTTAATGCAGGGTCTATGTTTGCTGCCTATCAGTCCTACCTCACTATATATGTAAATGGTATCACTAGAAAAAACTATGCCTATTCCTACAACTCTATAGCTAGTTACGATTATTCAAGTGAAATTGCAAATGGGCTTGGTATTAAACAAAGACCTCTTGATATCGCTCAATATTTAATTCCAGGTGTGTTGAATGTTGGAGATGATAAAAATATAAACAACTTTCAAAGAGAATCTTCTGTATATTTAAAAACTACAGAAAATCTGATAGATACAACAATTTATTACAAAGAATACAGAATCTGTAATAGTAATGTTTCTTCCACTTTACAGAAACCAGAAGACACTTTTGAGTTTTCTTATGTAGATGAAAACTACAAAAACGCAACTAAACCTGTTTCTCCAGGAACTTGTGAAGTGATTAATTCTGTAATAGTTCCTGTAAAAACTTCTGGAATAGGAAATTATACAATAACAGTGATTGGTTCTGGGTCTAATTTTGTAACTAATGTTCCCACTCCAGCACTTCCCTTTCCAGATCAAACAAATAGTTTAATTGATCCTACAACCAATTTTCCAAGGATTACAGAAAAATCAAGAATCACTATTAGTGAGGTGGGGGCTTGTAATGCTCCAGCTAAAGAGCAAGATTTGAAAGTGGTTTCTTATTATGCCTCTTTAAAAAATCTAAATATAAATCAATGGGGACAACTTTATACATATTCCACTATTGATACAGGTTTTCAAATAAATGTTAACTTTGGCACCACTCAAGGTGGAAGAGTTGTTTTTGGAGGAGATACATTTATAAGTAGATTCACATTTAAGACAAAACTTCCTTTCTTTATAGATAACAGAGTGGGAGCTCCTGATGACTCTGATATATTTTATGATGAAATAGGTAATGTTGCCTATCCTAAATATTGGCATTCTTCAAGATCTATCACTGAAAATTATGTTTTAACTACAGGGCAAATTTTAACAAATATAATTTCGTACAAGGCTAATAACTTTGACTGTCCTAACGATCCTGGTTCTATAGCTCCTCCAAGTGGAACAAATGTTGCTGGTACATACAGAACTTTCTATGATGGATATTTCTATTTGTTTGCATATGGTATTCCTAATTTTTATTGTGAAACTTCTTACAACTTAGATCTTCGTCAAGCATTTAATAATAGAGAAGGAGATTTCTGGCCTCATGTAAGCACAGGTATTCCTGATGATTGGGTGCAAGAAGATTTTGTTTCTATTGCTAATGATAACACGTACACTTACAATAGAACGTTTAGCAAACAAAATAAGGAGAACTTTTTCTCCCATCTTCCTCCAGATTGGGAAGAAAAGTTGTGTTTTACCAACTATCCATTTAGAGCAATATATTCAGACAGACAAGTTGAGAACGCTGATAACAGAGTGAATAACTGGTTGTATTACAGAGCTGTTTCATTCTTTGACTTCCCTCAGAATTATGGGAAGCTTACATCCTTAGATGGTATACAGAACAGAGCTGTTTTAGCTAGATTTGAGAATAAGTCATTGCTTTACAATACACTTCTCACTGTTGAAACAAGTAATCCACAAGCTGCTTATTTAGGAAACGATACATTGTTTAGAAGTGCTCCTCCTATTGATTTTGCAGAAACAGATCTTGGATATGTAGGAAGTCAGAACAAGTTTCTTTTAAAAATTCCTCAAGGACAAATCACCGTTGATGCTAAAAGAGGACAAATATTCCTAGTTTCAGGAAACCAGGCTACAGACTTAACAGCATTTGGATCTGGTATGAATAGGTTCTTTACAGATCATTTAGCTTTTGAAATCTTAAGATTTTTCCCTGATTTAGAAACTGTGGTGAACAATGAGAGAATTGTTATCCCTGGAGTGAATATAGACAACCATTTCAATGGAATAGGATTACATGGTGTATATGATAGTAAGTATGACAGGGTGATAATCACTAAGTTGGACTATGTTCCTCTTTCTAATGATGTTAAATATGACTACACCACCAAGGATTTTTATATAGAAGAGATTATAAACAATACACCTATTAGAACAATCATCTATTTATCTGATAAGGAGTATTTCTGTAACAAGTCTTGGACTCTATCATTCAACCTAAACACAAAAACTTGGGTGAGCTTCCACAGCTACCTCCCCAACTTCTACATGGGAGAGAACAATTTCTTCTATTCAGGAGTGAATGGATGTTGTGATGGATTTGATTTAAGCGGGTTTGGTGTTATTGCTACAAGTAATTTGGCTGAAGTGGTTGACAGAACTACTACAACCACCACTACAGAACCTGTTTCATTCCCTTTACCATCCTATGATTGCGATTGTTCTGGAACAGCATATTCTATAGATTGTTCTTTAGATGGGACAGCTTTTGATGTAACACCTACAACCACCACTACTACCACTTGTGGATTTGGAGATAATCAATACGTATTTATAACTGGATATACAGTGAATTCTACAGATGTCACATCAACACTTTCTCTTGAAATTGCTTGTAATGCTGCAAATTATTATCAAGGTTCTGTAGGTATCAATTGTTCATTTTCATTTACAGATATAACAGTTTTCTCAGATAGCCTATCTGTTGGAGAAATAGTGTACGAATCTCCTTGTATCACTATTCCTGATGGTTGGTATTTTACAAGCAACTATCCAGCAGATGGGTTAGTTTATTATGTTGTTGATGGACAAATTGTTGAAATAACACCCTGCATATGCACTGTTACAGAAACCACCACTGTTGTTCCAAATATTCCAGAATGTTGTTCAAATATTTACATAATGAACGATAAGGTGATGTATAGAGATATAAATGGTAACTATACATTAAATGTTCCAGGATATGTTTCTTCTACAGGGATTGCAATAACATCTAATAAGTTCTTTGCAATTAATACACAAATAAATGAATGGGATGTGACACTAGCTCCATTCTCAGCAACATTTAACAGAAACATTGCTCTTCCAGGAGGATTTACAACATCTTCAGGAATTGTAGCAATAAATAATACAACATTAGTTGCTGTAAATGATACACCTGCTCCTCAAAAGGTTGTGGAGCTTGATATAACAGGAGTGACAGCATCTTTAACAAATCAGTTTGATTTACAAACAGATAGAGTGGCAATTGGAAATCCTTTGTATACAACAGGAGGAAAGCTCATATTAATTAATCAAGACACAGTTTCCAACGATTACTATCTATCTCAATATGACTATTCTACAGGAACTTTAGAAGTGGACTTCAACATGGGATCTTTTGCAGCAGTGTCTGTTGCATATTGTGATTGTTTAATATACTTAGTAGATGGTCTTGGAAAAGTGGTAATGGTTGTTAGCACATATCCTGGATATGAGCTTATTACAATTATACCACCAACAGGATTAACTTTCTCCCTTTATACACAATTGATGAGTTGTGTTGTAAACTCTCTAACAGAAAATCCATTATTAACAACAACAACTAGTACCACTGTGGTTACATATTGCTACACAGTGGATGTTTCTGGAGAAGGAACACTTTTATGGTTAGATGGTTTTGGAGAAACACAATCTCTAGAAATCACTGACCCACAAACACTTACACTTTGTGCTCAGTTTAATTCAATTTCTAGTGATGAAGATTTAACATTCATTTCATGTTCAGACTATCTACCATGTACAACAGAAGGAGATTGTCCTACAACAACAACCACTACCACCTCACCCTAAAGAACAATAGATGTCAAAAGTAGTATATATAAAGTTGGCAAAATCTGCACCAAATGCAGGACCTTTCACTATTTATGATAATCTAGGAAACCTAATAGCAGCAAATGTTTCCATGAAAGATCTTATTGATGGAGTTGCCTATCCTGTAGATGATAATGCAACTCGTGTGCTACTTGAATCAAAAGGAAGATGTAAATTTGTAAAATCTATTCTTATTGATGACTTAAATATTAGTATCATAGATTATGCAAATGTAAAATACACCCAGACATTTACAGGGTGTGTTTGGAGACATTTAAAGAATCCGCAGATATACAATACATATTACGGAGAAACCCAGCCTTACATAATCGAATATCCTTTTGCATATAAGTATTATGATGAAATATTGCAGAATGTAAAGGATTATACAAAGGTGTATCAATACCTCCCAGACCAATTTGGGGTGTTTGATGACAATAGAAAGATAACATTGGACAATGCATGGTTTAACAAAGCTGTGTTATATAACGATCAACAGTCTTCAGGGGTGTTAGAACTGGTTGCAAAACCAATGAACAACCTAAAGGAATACATGAAGTATCCTATGTACAATGCTGATAGTAAGGTGATTACATACACTAAGAGTGACAACTTCTACCAGTATAACACATTCTGGTCTTTAGTAAAGGATAAAAGAGACCTTCTATTCACCAAGACATGTGAATCTCTATCTTTGGATAAGGTGGTGAATCAGTCAAATATGGACTATGGTAAACGTTCATATAGAAAAGAACCTCTGAGAGCTAAGGATTTGAAGGTGAGGCACATCTTAGACAACCGTTCTGACATTCACTTAGTTTCTCAATTTATTGTTACACCAAGTCAAATCTCATTCAAATAATGGCAAAATGGTTAAACAAATATGATGCTCCAAAAGCCCAAAATGGTATAGAGGGTACAATGGGAGGACTTACAGACAAAGGCTTTAATTATAATGGAGCTTGGGGAGGTCCTTCTATGGAAATGGGTGGGAACATTCAACCCCCTATGGCAGGAGCTGTACAAACCCTCCCAATGTACCAAATGGGAGGATATGTCTATCCCACAACATTTGTTCCTGAGGCAGAGATGGGAGCATCTCTTCCTGGTTCTGTAGGATTCACGTACGCACGCACGCAAGGAATTCCTTCTGAAGGTCCTTATGGAAAGAAAACAGTTCCCAGTGCTCAGAATGGACAGGAGATGCAATTCTACCAAAATGCACTAGATTGGACTCCTAGGAATATAAGTGAGTATGGATCAGAAATACCTATGGGTCAAAAAAGTAAGAAAATTCCTGATTATTTAAAACCAACAAAATTACCAATTGGTGATATTGCTCAACAGACAGGTATTAAGAGTAATGAGCAAATAATGGCTGAAATAGTTGGTGCTGCTAGATTAAAACAAAAAAAGGAACAAGCAGCAAGAACAAGAACAACAATTGGTCCAGATGCAAGAACAGCTGGTGAGAAACAGAAAGCTAGAGAGTTCACAGAACAAGTAAACAAACGTAGAAAGGATTTAGGGTTTATGGAGGGTGCTGGACATAGTCAAGAATACATAGATAAGAAAAGAGCAGAAGCTGATAAAATTTTAACAGCTATTGAGGTAGGTACATTATTAGAAGCTCCTGTTAGTGCAGGGATTAAAGGTGTTGCAAAAGCTGCTCCAAGAGTAGGTGAATATTTAACAACACAAACCCCTTTAAAAAATGCTTACAAATTAAATCCTTGGGCATTTAAATCTAATCCTGAAGCCTATTATAGAATGATAGGTGAAGGAGGATATGCTGATGCATTAGAATCTGGTATTATAAGAGCTAATCCAAAAAGAGGAAAATTTGAAGTTCCCTATTTTGCAAAAGGAAAACCACATTCAGTTTATAGTGGTCCTTATATGGCTGAATATACAGCAGATGATGTAATTTTTCCAAAATATAATTTTTCCGATTATGCCACTCCTTTAGAAACTATCACTGTAGGAAATCCAAATCTTAAGTTTTACAAACAAGATTGGCTAAAAGGATTTAAAGAAGTTCCTAAATCTTCAGTTTCTTTTGGTCAAACTAGTCAAATTGCAGATGATTTGTTTAATCCAATTTCAGATGATATATTAAAATATCTTCTTGATGATACTAAACATCCTTTGTTTATAAGAGCTCTTGGAAAAATTGTACCTCCTGGAACCAGTATAGCTGCCCCAGGATTATATGCTCAAGTTTTAAATCAAAGTTTATCTGAAGAAGATAAAAGTAAACTTCCAGAATTTGCTAGAGAACATTTGGAAAAAATGGCAAATCAATTTAATATAGATTCTAAGTTAAAACAAAAGAAAAAGGGTGGTGTGGTAAAAGATAATAATGGATATTGGAATCCTGACAATTGGGGAAAGGTGGTGGAAATAGATTCTCCCAATATAACAATGAAAGGTGTTAATCAAGATTTAATAGGAGTGTCTGATACAGGAGATGTACAATACATGACTTCTGGGAACGATTATATATTTGATGGAAACCGTGTAAAAGAATACCCCGCAGCTAAATATGGTGTAAATCAACAGGATGAAAAGACTGTTCAACATTTAGATCAATTACTTAACTTTACTAATAAACCGAAAGCCAAGAATGGTTGGCTCTCTAAATACGAATAATATGAAAGCAAAGTTCCTCAAAATCGCTGGTGTTAAATCTGAAAAGGAATTCTACAAGAAATATCCTACAGAAGCTGCATTCTTCAAAGCTCATCCTGAAGCAAAACAGCTTAAGAAAGCTAAGGTGGGATCGTATATTGGTGGAGAACAAAATCCTTCCAAAATTGTTTCTTATGGTGAGTATGAAAATCTAGCTCCTTTACAAGTTTTTGGAAAAACAAAAGAGCAAATAGATAGAGAAAATGTTGCCATGTCTTTACAACAAAACAATGCTTCTAGAGGCATAACAGATGCTTTACAAAAAATATCTGATAGTATTGGTAATGTTCAAGGTAAGAAGGTTAAGAAAGCTCAAGAGGGTGCTACAGCAGCTGGAAAATCTACAAATGTTCTAGGAGGTATTGCTCAAGGACTTCCTTTAATAGGGAATGTAATAGAAGCTATTGGTAGCATAGGGCAAATGAAGCAACAGCGTAAAGAATTAGAAAGAGCTTCTAAAATAAGTGATATTGCTTTACAGGCCTCTCAAACCCAGCCTGAAAGAACAGCTAGAAGATATACACAACAACAAGTTATAAGTCCTAATGAAGTATTTATTCCTGGAGGAACAACAACAGAAATCCTTGCTGAATATGGAGCTTCTATAGGAGGCACTCCTACAGAAATCCAAAACATGTACAATCCTGGTGATTTATATTCCAATCTTGGATATGAGCCTCTATCCGAAAGTGATATTGTAAAACAATACAAATCGGGAGGAGCTATTCCTAAAGCTGTTACAGGATTTGAAAAGTTTATGTCTGGTGGTGGTGGACAAGCTGTTTCATCTTTAATAGGAGCAGGGTTTTCTCAATTAGGTGGGGGTGCTGCTGCTGGTTCTCAAATAGGAGGTGCTCTTGGACAGGGGTTAAGTATGATTCCTGGAGTGGGGGCTGTTGTTGGTCCAGCTTTTTCAGCTGTAGGAGGATTGGCAGGTGCAATAATTGATGCTCCAGGTGCTAAACAAGAAAAAATGAATAAGGAGAAGCTTAAGAGTAATATAGGCACTATGGCCTTACAAAATTCTTTAGAAGCAGCATTAGGAAATAATTCTTCAGTTGTTAGAAATGGTGGTAATATTCCTTATGCAGAACATGGATGGGTGAGTCATGATTGGCAACCACAAGTGATTGCTAAATGGGGAGACATAAATGTTGAAGATGTTGATGATATATTCAGACCTGCTGATATGAAAACACTTGAATATGGTGGTCCTGTAAAAGCTCAAGTTGGATGGAATCTTCCTTATGAAAACTATGAAGAAAGACTAGAAAGGTTTAGAGGTATAATGGGAAAATATTCTGATGAAGATTTGAATAAAAGAGCTACAACACAAGCTGGTTTGGAAGAATATGCAAAGCTCTATCCAAATGAACCTTTTACGCTAGATGACATTGCTTTCTTTCAAGACTACACAACAAAGGTGTTAGATCCTCAGACACAAGCGTTTATGCAAAGAAGGGGTGCTGATTGGAAGCCTGGAACAGAGCGCAGTAAGAGAGATGCTATATGGGGACCAAAAACACATAGACAACCTCTTGCAACAGCAGCAATTAAGCCTGCAGGAGCTTCTGAGTTCACTGAGCTTGGAACAGTGAGAGAAGGATATGCTACATCTGGTGTAAATAGTGGTAGTGGAGGAAGTGCTGACATGAAAGGATTGGTTCCAAGTAGAATGGTTCTTCCTGGTGGAAAATCTGTTAATGTACAATTCCTTGGAGATGAGGGTAGTAAAAAACCTTATTTTAGAAATGAAACAGGAGACTTAGTTCCTTATGATCCTAGTAAATATCATTCTGATACAGGAAAATATTACAGAACAGGAGGAAATCTTAAACAAAACTATCTTTCTGAATTAGACAATTTCAACTTTGGTGGTAGTTTAAAAACACATTGGGGAGGGTATGCTGAGCCAATTTCTCAAAACCCATATCTTCCGGGTACAGGCGAAACTGTATTATTTAAAGGACAATATCATAGTCAGTCTGATGGAAAAGGAAGAACTGGTATAGGAGTTTCCTATAAAAGTCCTGATGAAAAGGGTATTCAAGACTATGCTGAATATGGAACAAAGGCTGCTGAAAACATGGCTCAGGTTGAAGTGGAGCATGGAGAACCAGCTATACAAACTTATGAAAACTCGAAATCAAACAATTCAAGTTTTGCTGAAGAAGGTGCTAGTGTAGGTGATGATTTATCAATGACTGTATATGGAGCACTGAAGGCTAAAGCAATGGTTCCTTTTGATAAACTTGCAAAAGGACTAAGTTATAAAGGATATGTAAATAAGCTTTCTAAGAAAGAAAATAAGGCAATGGCCAATCTTAACAAAGCAGAGCAAGAGCTTTCAGAATTAGATGTTAATAGTAATTTTGCTAAGGCTACAAAAAACTCACTAGAAGCAATAGTGACTGGAGCACATATGACTCTTAAAGATATTGCTGGTAAAAAAATGTTAGCTGCAGAGTTGCAAAATACTACAAATGAAAAAGCTGAAGAATATGGACTGGATGCTGATGCTTTAGCTAAAGGCAAATTCAAACCGTCTAAAGATATGGACAAAGCAAAATATGGTAAAGAAATAGATAAGGCTCAGAAAGGAAAGAAAAAGGCAAAAACTTTAAACATTAAAACTCTAAAACCAGGAGTTGATGAAATAGCAGAACCTGAACTAATTGATGAGTCTGAAACTAAACAAAAACCCAAAGAAAAATCTGCAGAAGAAATTAGAGCTGAACAGGTTGCAAATTTAAGAGAAGCCGGTATTACTGAAGGTCCTTCAAAATCTAAAGGTGAAGCGGAATATGAAAAACTTCCAGAAAAAGATCAAAAATTGTATGATTACAATCTTTACAAAGCGATCTTGAAACAAGAAAAGAAAGATCTTGCTAAAGAGAAAGATCCTTCCAAACAACTTGCTATAAAGCAAAAAAGTGCTCAGTATAGACAGTTCATGAGTGATAAGTATAAAAAAGATGTAACTGCTATAGGAATGGAGCTTAATGACAAAGATGATAAAGAGGATTCAAGTACAAAAGACACTGTAAAAGCAATCTCTCAACAATTGTCCCAGCTCCTCAGAAGACCTCTTCAGGAAGAAATTAGTGAAGATCAATTCCTTGGAGAATATTTAGCAAAATCTCAAAATCAACCAGTTCCTGTACAAGCACAAACATATCAACCTCTGTTAGACACACCATTTGATGTTTCTTTCCAGGATCAATTGAATCAAAACCAAGCTACGTTCAATGCTCTACAAAGACAAATAGGAGCTAATCCTGCAGCACTATCAGCCCTAGCTGCTCAGAAGTATTCAGCAGACAAACAAGTGTTAGCAGACCAATTTAGAACAAATCAAGCTCTCAGAGCTGGTGTGTTCTCTAAGAACAGAGACACTCTCAATGATGCAGCTCTTAAAAACTTGGCTATTCTGGATCAACAATATGTTAGACAACAAGAAGCTCTTAGTAAGACAAAAGCTACAGACCTTGAGATTGCTAAGTCTATTTCTGACAAGATTGCTAAAAACAGACTTGAGAACAGAACCTTTGCTGCATATTCTAACATGTTCCCTCAATATGGATTCAACAGGAACATGATGGCAATTTCCCAAGCTCCTACATTCTTCAATCCAGGAGTTGTTGCAGGACTCTCTCCTGAGGATGCAAAAGATTTTCAGGAATGGAAGGACCAAAAGAATAAGACAAAAACACAATCTTCCACTACAGGAAAATATGGTAAGAATCTTAAAAAACACTTTCAAAACGGATCAATTGTGAAATCTCTAAAAAACATCTAATCTAATTGGTTATATAAGATTACCAAATTTGATTATTTCTGTTGGAGAATATAATAATTCAAATTAAATTTGTACACTCATGGCCTCGTT
>Ga0315909_10002271_pt1 | contig 24837 bp, 24 predicted proteins | sample LakEriMetagenome_11_FD_203527 | JGI IMG/M metagenome (GOLD analysis project Ga0315909, IMG submission 203527) | Freshwater fungal communities from buoy surface, Lake Erie, Ohio, United States - Buoy 2 MA125 | ecosystem: Environmental > Aquatic > Freshwater > Lake | place: USA: Lake Erie, Ohio...
AGGTGTCGCTGCGCACGCTGAACTTGACGCCAGGGAAAGCCTCCTTGAGGGCTTGGCGGATGAGCTTGGCTGTGTCGGCTGTGGAGATGTAGCGGGTTGTCATGGTTGGCCTCGTTGGGGTGGTTGGTGGGTTAGGTGCGGCGGGCAATAGCACGAGCCTTCTGGGCTTCCAGGCGCTGAAGTTCTGCTGCGGCCTCGCACATGGCCCGCGTCCAGTTGGAGAAGTTGCTCCAGCGCACACTGTCAAGGTGCCGCCATCCGTTGACGTCTCCGCGCTCCATTTCGTCGATCAGGCCAGCACTAGTGATGGCGCGGTTGTTGCGGGCTGCGCGGATGATGTCGTTGAAGATTGCTTGCGTTGCGTTGTTCATGTTGCGGCTCCGGGTTGATGGTTGGTATGGACTCTATTGTGAGCTTTCCGCACCATGATGCAATAGGGGAAACCCTAAGAACACAACTTTTTTGCGTCTGCCTTGTGGTGCGGTAACATCAGCGGCATGAGTGAAACGCAATTTGCGGAGCATCAAGTCCCGTCGTTTGCTTCCGCTAACTTCAACCCCGAAGTAGGGAGAGAACAGCGAGAAAAGAAGGAGCGCCCCAAGCTGTCCACGCGAGACGAGGCGGGGCGTCCGCGCAGCCCAATCAACGGGGCGCTTGTGCCAAAGGGCCGCGCCAAGGGAACGCCCAACAAGGTCACGCAGACGCTGCGCGAGGCGGTCGAGCTAGCCGCCAGGGACTGCCACCCGCAGGGCCTAGCAGGCTGGCTTGTCGAGCGTGCGCAGGGCGGCGTGCAGGACAGGCAAATCTTTGCGGGCCTTGTCGGCAAGGTCATTCCGATACAGGTCAATCAGGACGTCAGCGGCGGCGTCAGCATCAGCTTGAACTGGCTTGGCAGTCGCAACATCGGCACGATTGCGGCACAAGCCAAAGTCATCGATGCGCAAACCATTGATTTGATTGAGGAATCCCAGCCGAGGCACTGGATTGCTGATGCAACAGGTGCAGAGCCTGCAGCGCAAGGGCTACAAGCCACGCAGCATGGCTCAGGCCACCAGGGTAGCCAAGGCCCTGCGAACGCGGCTCCTGAGCCCGTTAAAACGCTTTCGCGGGCATCTGGCGGGCAGGCCGACCCCCCACCCCCGGTCGATCCCGACATGGGGGGGGTGAGCCGCAGCAGGGGCCCCCTCCCCCCCTCTAGCACCCCCAAAAAACCCTTTTGCGCCGCGCTCACAACCAACCAACCCGCAGAGCCTTAAACTTCCGAGCAATCAAGGGGGAATGAGATGGCGACTGGAAGCAGTGTGATTGCGGCGTTGAGAAGTGGTGCATCTGGTGCGCCGCCGACATCAGCCAAGTCTGGGGTTGGTTTTTTTGATCCAACGACTGGCACAACCAGCCCGATTGATGATGTTGTCATTGATCTAAACCAGTGGCGCAGAGGGTCTACCCCGCCTGCATTGACGACTTTCACGGGCGTGGGCTTTTTGCCAGCCACAACGAACACAAAGGTGGAAAGCACTGTTGATGCGTTGCGCAGAAACAACACTTACGCGCTCGACAACCCGACGATGTTGACCATGCCTGCGGGAGTGGTGGGCGGCAACAAGCCCAAGCCTGTGGTGAAGAAAGCGGCGACAACATCGACATCAGCAGCGCCAGCAACAGCATCAACAGTCCCACCGGTGCCAAATCCGTTTGCTCAGGGCCAAGCGACTAATCAGAAGTTTGGCGCGGCGTTTAAAGAGCAGATGGGCTATGACATGCCTGACATGGCGCCGTACACGGGCGTGTATGGGCAGCAGTACGCCTCTGAGATGTCATCTCCGCAGGGGATGGCGAACTTAGCGCAGGACATGACGTATGCGACAGGCGGCGGTGGTGGCATTTACCAGGGTGATGACTTGGTGCCTGTGATTGGCGGGGCGGCTGCTACTGGGACGGCGGGTGACTGGTGGAACAACAATTACGACGCTGTGTTTGGCAATGGAAACAGTTTCTTCCTGCCTGACACCAGTGAAGTGACGTTCGTTCCTCGAGAGGTTCTAGGCGCGTTCAGAACCGAGGGGGAGACTGACGATCAGGTAAGTAGCAGGCTGCGCTACGGCAATACCTTCTTGAACGCTGGCGGCGATCCGATACGTCCTGAGTACGACATCAGGGGTCTGATGAATGTTAAGCAGGGCAAGTACAACAATTACGGGTACAACACTTACAACGACGCGTTGGGTGCTGCGGCCAATGAGTTGGCATCGTTCGATGTAGGGCGCGGCAGCGTCAACTATGACCAGGGCTATGCCTTGAGCCGTGGGCTGGAGTTCAAGAATCAGTTTGACCAGTACGAATCGACTCTGCAGGGCGTCCGCGATCAGATTGCAAACGATCAGAGGCGGCTTGAGGAAGGCACGTTCTATGACCCGCGAAGCTCTTACACGCCGGAGCAGATTGCTGCGTTGAGGGCAGATGTTGAGAGGAACATAGCGGCCAATCAGACGCGAGTTGCAGAGGGCAATCCGTTTGCGCAGTCGTACAACGAGGCGATGGCGACGATTGAAGGCATTGACCCAACGAATCTGTCCTCGGCGTTGATCATCAATCGGCTGCGCGGCGGATGAAGCTGCAGGAGTACCAGCCGCGCAGCGTGTTTTTGCCGCTGCACAACAGGTCAAAGCGGTGGGCGTGCGTAGTGGCGCACCGGCGTGCGGGCAAGACGGTTGCGATGTGCGCTGATCTAGTCATAGGAGCCCTCGAAACTGCGCTGCCGCGTCCACAGTTCGCCTACCTTGCCCCGTTCCGCGATCAGGCCAAGCGAGTCGCTTGGAATTACCTCAAAGAACTGACCAAAGACGTCCAAATAAAAGACCCGAACGAATCAGAACTACGCATCGACATCCGCAACGGTCATGGGGGTGAGAGCCGCATCTATGTGGCGGGTGCTGACAATCCTGATGCGCTCAGAGGCATGTACTTTGATGGCGTGGTGCTGGATGAGACGGGTCAGATGAGGCCTAGCGCCTGGTACAGCGTACTGCGTCCAGCACTCAGCGACAGAAAAGGCTGGGCGATCTTTGCCGGCACGCCTGCGGGTAAGAACTTCTTCTGGCAACTCAAGGAAGAAGCAAGGCTTAACCCAGACACCCATCTCCTCCTAGAACTCCCAGCGTCAAAAACAGGCATTTTGGACCCCGAAGAACTGCGCGATGCGAAGGCGCAGATGACGGAGGAGACATACGCGACGGAGTACGAGGTCAGTTTTGAGGCGGCGATTCCTGGCGCGTACTACGCCAAGCAGATTGGCGAGTTGTATGCGAACGGGCAGATTGGCGTACACAAGCTGGACCCCAACTTCTCCGTGGACTTCGCGGCAGACTTGGGCTTTACGGACTCCTGCAGCTGGTGGGGCTGGCAGACAACGCCAGACGGCTATCGCATCGTTGAGTTCTACGAAGCAGACGGCCAGCCGATTCAGCATTACATCGACTGGGTGAAGTCGAGGCCTTACAAAGTCGGCAATGTGTACCTGCCGCATGACGCCAAGGCCAAGAGCCTGCAGACGGGCAAGTCAATCGTTGAGCAGTTCCTCTCAAACGGCATCAGGCCGCAGATCGCGCCAGAACTGAGCCTGCAGGACGGCATCGAGGCAACGAGGCTGATCCTAAACAAGTGCTGGTTTGATGAGGAAGCGACTTACGAGGGCATCAACCACTTGCGGGCGTACATGCGCGAGTGGGATGAGCGCACGCAGACGTTCAAGAGCAAGCCCAAGCACGACCAGCACAGCCATGCTGCGGACGCTTTTCGTTACTTTGCACTGAGTGCGAAACCAGTTTCGTCAAAAGTTCAACCCGGTACTAGAATCGCACCAGTAGCGAAAGGGATGCATTACGCCTTTTCTTTAGACTCAATTTGGGATTGCGGTCCGAAGGCCACGACAAGGATCGGGTGATGGAACAAGTCGAGAAGATTGAGAGTGCCAGCGATTTTGAGAACACCCCGCAGGGGATGGCCCAGCGTTGGGGCACAGAGATCACTGCTTCCAAGCAGGAGCTGAACAAGTTTCACGATGAGGCCAAGAAGATTCTGGCCCGGTACTTGGACAAGCGTGACACCTGGGGCGAGAGCGAGAGCCGCGTAAACCTGTTCTGGAGCACGATGAAGGTGCTTCTGTCCATGTTGTATGCGCGGCCCCCAAAGGCTGACGTCAGCAGGGCGTTTCAAGACTTCGATGACGATCAGGCGCGTGTAGCCAGCACGATCCTTCAAAGACTTCTAAACAGGGGCTTTGAGGAAGACGTCAGCGCCTGGGATTCTGCAGTGCGTCAGGCCATTGAGGACTGGCTGATTGTCGGAATGGGCCAGATTTGGCTGCGTTACGAGGTTGAAACGGAGGAGGTGCCTGAGTCCATTGATGCGATGACGGGAATGATCATTCCTGCCAGCGAGCGCATCGTGGAGGAGGACGCGCCGGTTGATTACGTCCATTTTGAGGACTTCTTCTGGAGCCCTGCGCGTACTTGGTCTGAGGTTCGTTGGGTAGCGCGGCGCGTCTACATGACGAAGGACCAGTTGAAGGCGCGTTTTGGCGAGGAGATTGCGCGTGTGGTGCCGATGACGTCGGCGCCCAAGAAGCAAGATGATCAGACGCCCAAGTACGACCCTTGGTCACGCGCTGAAATCTTTGAGATTTGGTGCAAAGAGAACAAGAAGGTCTATTGGTACGCCAAGGGCAGCGAGGTCATTCTTGATGTGAAGGATGATCCTCTGGACTTGGACGGGTTCTTCCCGTGTCCCAAGCCTTTGGCGGCGAACATTACGTCGGCCAACTTCATGCCGCGTGCGGATTACGTCTTTGCGCAGGATCAGTTCAACGAACTGGATGAAATTAACACGCGCATCACTTGGCTGACCCGTGCGGCCAAGGTCATTGGCGTGTATGACAAGTCTGCTGACGGCATTCAGCGCATGTTCCAGCAGGCGGCTGAGAATCAGTTGATCCCTGTGGACAACTGGGCGATGTTTGCAGAGGCCGGTGGCGTCAAGGGCAAGATTGATTGGGTGCCGATTGATCAGGTGGTCAACGCCATCAATCAGTTGCGCGTGTATCGCCAGGACAAGACGCAGCAGATTTACGAAGTGCTGGGTGTGTCCGACATCATGCGCGGTAGCTCAAAGGCCAACGAGACGGCCACAGCCCAGCAGATCAAGGCGCAGTTTGGCAGCACGCGGATGCAGCTAAACCAGTTCTACATTGCTGAGTGGATCAGCGAGGCGCTGCGAATCAAGGCCGAGATCATCTGCAAGCACTGGCAACCGCAGACGATTGCATTCAGAAGCAACATTGAGCGCACGCCTGATGCTCAATTCGCGCCGCAAGCCATAGCCCTGCTCAAAGATGAGCATGTGGCTCAGTATCGCATCAACGTCGAGGCTGACTCGATGGCTGCGCTCGACTGGGCGGCAGAGCGTGATGCGGCTGTGCAGTTCATGCAGGGGCTGGGGGCGTTCATCTCTCAGGTCGCGCCGATGGCCCAGCAGGTGCCTGAGGCTGGCCCGTACCTGATGCGAATGATGCAGTGGGCGGTGAGCAAGTTCCGCGTCAGCACGCAGATTGAGTCGATCTTGGATCAGGCAATTAATGGGATGCAGCAGCAGTTGCAGACGCCTAAGCCGCCTCCGCAGCCTGATCCTGACACGGTGATAAAGGCTCAGGTTGAGCAGGCGAAGATTCAGAGTCAGGAGAAGATTGCGATGATCGAAGCGCAGTCTGATCAGCAGATTGCGGGGCTGAAGGCCACCATCGAGCTGCAGAAGATCGAGATGAAGGCCAAGTTCGATCAGATGGCCCAGCAGTACGAGCAGGTGCTGCAGATGATGAACGTGCAGGCTCAGGCTCCGCAGTTCGATAATCTGGCGAGCGCGGTTGCTGACATGGCGCAGAGGAATGCGCAGGGCCAAGAGATGACTGCGGCGCAGATGCAGGCGCTGATGCAGAAGATCAGCCGCAAGCGCAAGCGTGTCCCGATTCGGGACCAGAATGGCGACATCATCGAAGTGCGTGAAGTCGATGATGACGAGGAAGACGAAGACGAGAACGAACTTCCGTCAGGAATGGCTAACTTGCCGCAGCCTCAAGCGGCGATGGGGATGTAAATGCCGAACGCAATCTATCCGAAGTACAAAGAAGCCCTGCTGCAGAGCAGCGCCAACTCCTCTCTGACCGGCACGGTTCGGGTTGCGTTGGTAGACACGGGCGTCTACACCTACAACGCCGCGCATGAGTTCTTGACCTCGCTGACTGGCGTGGTTGGTACTGCGCAGACCATTGGTGCAACCAAGAGTTACACCAACGGTGTGTTTGATGGTGGTGATGTGACCTACACGGCAGTCACTGGCAACAGTGCCGAGGCGTTGGTGCTGTACATCGACACCGGCACTGCTGGCACCTCAAGACTGGTGGCGTTTATCGATACTGGTGTTACGGGTCTGCCCGTCACGCCCAACGGCGGCGACATCACTGTTACATGGAACGCTAGCGGAATCTTTGCCCTGTGACCATCGTCTACCGCCAGACCAAAGGCTCTGCGCTCACATACGCGGAGCTTGATGGGAACTTCTCGGACTTGGCCGGGAGGACGGATTCTGCTTGGCAGTCTGTGGCGGTTGCGCCTTCTGTGCTGTATGGCGTGCCAAGCACTCCAGAGCTTGAGGTGTGGCAGGGCGGTCTGAATGCTTGGGCGTACTACCCAGATCAGACGATGGAGGCTTACGCCAACTTCAGCCTGCCTTATGACTGGAAGCCTGGGACGGGCGTGCGGTTTGGAATCACCTGGGCGGTGGGCAACACCACGGCCACGGGCAACGTGCGGTTTCGGCGTGAGTCGAGCTTTGGCACACCGGGCAGTGCATTCAGCGCAGCGGCGGTATCTGGTGGGCAGGCTGCCGCAGTCGATGGCACGCCCTACAAGTGCTATCAGTTGTATTCGCAGCTTGAGTTCTATGACGCAAGTTGGCAACCAAACACCGTGCTGGTCAATCGGTTTTTCCGAGACGGAACCAACGTGGCGGACACGTTTGAGGAAAAGATTTACATTCTCCAGTTCTTGTTCCTCTACCAGCGCAACAAGTTCGGCATCCCGAACTACCAGCCGTAAGGGGTAAGCCGTGGCACTCGGCACCCCAGTAGCAGCAGCAGCCGCGTATTCAGCGGCAGGCGGCACCAGCGTATCTCCTGCGTACCCAACCGGCATCCTCGCATCGGATGTCGTGCTGCTGTTCGTCGGCCAGAAGCCACTCAGCGCAAACGTCAACGGCGGCACGGTTACCACGCCAAACGGCTGGACGCTGCGTGAGGAACTGCTGGCTGCGGGTGGTTACGGCACCACCATCGGCCAGGATACCGGCAACACGAACCTACGCGTCTATTCGTGGAACACGCCGGTAGCGGGACAGACAGGCACTCTTGCCGTCACGGTTGGGCAGAACGAGATTTGCTGGGCCTTCATCGTTCGCATCCCCAAGGGTGCTGGGGCGGCTGAATTCGGCTCAGCAGACGGCCAGCGCACGACCACGCCGACATCGCCAATGGCGATTGCGCTCACAAACGGGACAACGGCAACCAACTTCCAGACCGGGGACCGCGCCATCTGGGCGATGTGTATCCCGACCGACGTCACTACACCGTCGCAGTTCAGCGCACAGAGCATCACTGCCACGGGTGCCACGTTCGGCACGGCCACCGAACTTAACGAGCCTGATAGCGGCACCGGCAACGACATCGGCGGCTACAGCGCCTGGGCAGCGGTCACCGCAGGGTCGAGCACCACTGCGCCAACAGTGACGACGACGGTGGGCGGCACGCTCACCAACGTGCGCGGCCCAGTTGTTCTGCTACGTGTGCGCGAAGGTGCGGCAGCGCAGACGCTAACCCCGGCGCTCTTTACCAACACCAACACTTTCCACAACCCCACGGTAACGCCCGGCGCGGTCACTTTGACCCCCGCGCTGTACACAAACGATCAGACGTTCTACAGCCCTGACGTCACGCAAGGTGGATCAACGCAGGCTCTGACGCCAAGCCTGTACACCAACACCCAGACCTTCTACGGGCCAACGGTCACGCGCAGCAACACGCTTGCGCCTACCCTGTACACGAACACACAGACGTTCTTTGCACCGACTGTCAGCACCAGCGTAACTCTTACGGCCAGTCTGTACAGCAACGCTCAGACGTTCTATAGCCCAACGGCGAGCGCGTCTAATACCCTGACGCCTGGGCTGTATACGAACACGCAGACGTTTTACAGCGCGGTTGTCTCTCAGACGGGTGGCGTTCAGACGCTGCTGCCCGACCTGTATACGAACACTCAGACGTTCTACGCGCCGACTGTCGGGCGTGGTGCAGTCAATCTGGCGCCATCGCTCTACAGCAATTCTCAGACGTTCTACGCGCCCACAGTGGCGCCAGGAACTGTCACGTTGGCGCCGAGTCTGTACACCAATGCTCAGACGTTCTACGCGGCTACTGTCAGCCAAGGCGGCACGACACAGAACCTGACGTTTGAAGATTACGTTGAGGTTGATTACGTCGAGCCTGGATATGTCACTTGGGTGGCGGGCTTCCAAGCTGGCAATCAGTTCTTCAGCCCGACACTGCAGCAGTTTGAGCAGGTTGGCGAAAGCTGGATGCCGCAGATCAAGCGGCGCCGCAGATGGTCTGAGGAGCGCGATGAGCGTGAGCAACTGCGCAAGGACATCCTCAACGCCATTGAGCCTGTCGAGGAAAAAGAGGCCAAGGTTGTCAACGTCAAGGGCAAGGTGGCGGTTGTCACCAAGTCCCAGGCTATCCCGATTCCTGTACCGCCTCAGTTTGACTCGCAGGCTGTGGTTCGCATGGTCATGTCTGTGCTGGAAAAGCAAGGCATCGAGGCGCAGCGCGTGCGAGAGGCAGAAATAAGACGCCAAGCTCGGATTGCCTTTGAGCAGGAGCGCCAGCGCAGGTTGATCAAGCGCAGGCGAGAAGAAGAAATCATGTTGTTGATGGGGTAACACATGCCAAGCAAATCACCAGAGCAAGCGCGGTTGATGGCTGCTGCCGCGCACGATCCCAAGTTCGCCAAGAAGGTTGGCGTGCCGCAGTCTGTGGCGCGTGAGTACAACGACAAGGACAAGGGCGGCAAGCTGCTCAAGCAGGCCATGACGATTAACGCACTGAGGAAAGGAAAGTGAAAAGACGATTCATTCAAGACCCCGTGACTTTTGAACTTGTCGAGGTCACTCAGGATTACGTTGCGCCTGTACGCGAGAGCGCCAGAAACAACGGGGCATTGTGGAATGACCGTCACTATGACGGCGGCAAGGCGACTGATGGCACCGACATCAGCACGCGGGCCAAGCATCGTGATTACATGAAGCGCAACAATCTGACCACGATTGATGACTTCAAGGACACATGGGCTCAGGCGCAGAAAAAGCGTGAGGACTTCTACACGCGAGGCGGCTCATTCAATCGGCAAGACATTGAGCGAGCCATTCATCAAGTCCAGAACAGAAGATAAACATGAACGAACCCACCACTATCCGTGAAAGCCTGGAAGCCGCGATTGAGGCAGCGCCCGCTGTCGAGACTGCGCCAGCCCCCGTTTCTGCTCCAGCAGAACCAGATTACGCGCCCACCGCCGTTGCATCTGATGCTGCGCCTTCCACTCCAAGCGTTGACCTCAACGCAATAGCAGAGCAGCAAGGCCAGCCCCGCGATGAGCAGGGCAAGTTTGCAAAGCCTGAGTCTGCAGAGATTACGCCTGGGCCAAAGTCAGGCCCTAAGGTAGACAAGGCGCCTGCATCATGGCGGCCTGAGGTGCGCGAGCATTGGGCTCAGTTGCCTGAGACGGTACGCGCAGAAGTTGCACGGCGTGAGACTGAAGTGCAGCGCACGTTGCAGGAGACTGCGCAGGCGCGTCAATACGCTGAGTCCATCAGCAGGGCATTCCAGCCATATGAGGCTTACATCAGGGCCGAAGGCGCTAATCCTCTGCAGGTCATCGACAACCTGATGGGCACGGCGGTGCGGTTGCGTACATCGACCGGGCCTGAGCTTGCTAACCTGATGGCGGGCATGGTGCAGCAGTTCGGCACCGGGCGATTCGGCCAGCAGTTCATTGAGATGCTGGACTCTGCCCTGGCTGGCAATGCGCCACGGGTTGACCCTGCACAGATGCAAATTCAGCAGACGATCCAGCAGCAACTGGCGCCTGTGCAGCAGTTCATGTCGCAGTTTCAGCAGGCTCAGGCTGCACAGCAGGCCCAGGTTGCCCAGCAGGCAGTCACAGAAGTTGAGCAGTTCATCTCCCGCGCTGAGTTCGGCAACGATGTGCGTGCTGAGATGGCTGACCTGATGGAAGTGGCGGCTAGGCGTGGGCAGCAGCTATCTATGCAAGATGCGTATAGGCAGGCCTGCCTGATGAACCCGCAAGTGCGGGCGGCGCTCCAAGCTCGTCAAAAGAGCAAGCAGGCACAGAACCAGAGCGGAGTTGCACAGAGGGCGAGGGCTGCTGCTGTAAGCGTGCCGTCAAGCGGTCCTAGCATGGCCCCGCGCCAGCAACCGGATGACATTCGCAGCGCGATTGAAGCCGCGATTGCAATGACGTCTAGGTGATGTTCTAATCGCATTGCGGTGTGGCGTTCGCGCCACACTTGCAAGTGTGCCTACAAGCACCAGCAGCCACCGCGCTCGCGGGAGTCCCAAAGACCCACCCGCGCCTTAACGGACTGAACCCGGTTCGCTAGAGGCCACACAAATTTGGCGCCGCGCAAGCGGTCAGTTCATCTTTCTGTGGAGCCCAATCATGGCTTTTGCAAATTCGTCGGTAACCGACATCATTGCGACGACGATCCAGAATCGTTCGCGCACCATCGCTGATAACGTCACGAAAAACAACGCCCTTCTGGCGCGTCTGCAGCAGCGTGGCAACGTCAAGACCATCTCTGGCGGTAACGTCATCCTTGAAGAACTGAGCTTTGCCGAAAACGGCAACGCCGGTTTCTACAGCGGATATGACCTGCTGCCCGTGGCGGCTCAGGACGTCATCTCTGCTGCTGAGTACAACATCAAGCAGTTTGCTGTTCCTGTCGTTATGAGCGGCCTGGAGATGTTGCAGAACAGCGGCAAAGAGGCCTTCATCGACCTGATGGAGTCTCGCCTTAACGTGGCTGAAGCCACGATGGCGAACAAGCTGGCTCAGTCTGTGTATTCCAACGGCACCGGCAGCGGTGGCAAGGAAATCACGGGTCTGGACGCTATGGTGCCCTCGGCCAACACCAGCGGCACCTATGGCGGCATTGATCGCGCCACTTGGACGTTCTGGCAGTCGAAGAAGTATGACTTCAGCGACAACAGCATCCCTGGCACGCCTACCGGCGCCCAGATGCAGACCGCCATGAACACCCTGTGGGCATCTTGCACCCGTGGCAATGACCGTCCTGATCTGATCGTGCTGGACACGATCTATTGGGGCATCTACATGGCTTCTCTGCAGGCCCAGCAGCGTTTCACTTCTCCCGACACCGGCAACCTCGGTTTCCCGTCGCTGAAGTTCATGGACGCTGATGTGGTGCTGGACGGTGGCATCGGCGGCTTCTGCCCTGCCTCTACCGGCTTCTTCTTGAACACCAAGTACATGAAGTGGCGTCCGCACGCACAGCGCAACATGGTTCCGCTGTCGCCCAACCGTCGCTATGCCATCAATCAGGACGCTGAAGTCCAGATTCTGGCGTGGGCAGGCAACCTGACCTGCAATGGCGCTCAGTTCCAGGGCCGTCTGCAGGCTTGATTTCGGTGGGCCTGTGGTGGGTCAACCCTTCCCCGAGGCGGTTGACCCTGCCCTCGGGGTTTTTTGCTTAGATTTTTGAAGGAGTCTCCAAAATGGGACAAGCTGTAATCGGTCTTTCCAAAGACAACATCACTGCCGCAACGGCAACTGCGGCGTTTCGTCTTGGCACCGTTGGCGGGTATGACGACCCGACAAACGGCTATCAGGAGTTTGTCTATGGCCGCGCTGCTGGTGCGGTCACGGGCGCTGGCTACCTCTGCGTTGAGGCCACCGGCTTTGACTTCGCTATGGTGTCTGTCACGACCACCGCCCCTGGCGCGTCTGGTTTTGGCTCTCGCTGTGGCGCTGCTCAGGCTGCGCTGGCTGACAACGAATACGGTTGGTTCCAGATTTACGGCAAGGGCAGCGTTCGCACGCTGGCTTCTGCCGCAAAGGGCACGCGTCTGAACAGCACCGCTACTAACGGCGCTGTGGATGACGATGGCGGCACCGGAGCGGAGGCCATTAACGGGCTGACGCTTGGCACCGCAACGGGCGGCGCTGAAGCTACCAACGCGGATGCGATCTTCGCCTATCCGGTTGTTGGCGCCACGCTGTAATCGGGTGGGGGCTTAGGCCCCCGCCTTTTTCTTCACACATAAAAGAGCAAACACATGCAACCCACCACTCCGACCATCTTTGAAGAACCAACACTGATCAATCGCCCCGATGAGAGTCGGTATGCGATGGATGACAAGTTGTACGTTGAATTCTTCCGCGAGCCCGTCATGCATCAAGGCAAAAGCCGCGAGGCAGGGCGTGCGGTGTACGAAGAACGCGACTTTGTGCGTATTCATGTACCGGGCGACAAGACCACGGTCTGCGTCGAGCCGATGCATGAAATCAACCTGTTTCGTTTCCGCGCTCGCTATGAGAAGTGGAAGGCTGGACAGTCTGAAGCGGTTACCGGCACGCCTTTGAGCGCCATGCCTGGAATGACGCCCAGCAAGGTTGAGGAATACAAGTTCTTCAAGATCGTGACTGTTGAGCAGCTCGCGGAAGCCAATGACCAGTTGGGACAGAAGTTCATGTCCTTCAATGGCGACAAGGCGCGTGCAAAGGCGTTCATCGAGGTTGCCAAGGGCAATGCTCCGATTGAGCAGATGAACGCCGAGCTTGCCAAGCGCGATGAAGAAATCGAGACGTTGAAGGCGCAGATGGCTGCGCTAATGGCGAACACGACCAAGCAACGCAAGGTTGCGCAGCCTGAGCCGCAAGAGGCTTGATGTAGGGGAACGGGATGGCCTATCAGTCGATAACCGACAACACCCTGTCGGCCATTGTTCAAAACATGGCCCAGATGGTGGGCTATCCCGTACCTGTTGACCCTGCTGGTGACTCTGATCCTGCCGTTGGGCAGATGGTGCAGGCCGTCAACATGGCGGGCACTGATCTGCTCTCGATGGCAGATTGGCAGGAACTCACCAAGTCGCACAGCATCAGCATCGTTGCTGACTCGCCTGGGCAGCAAGAAAAGTCATTTGCTCTGCCTGATGACTTTTATGAGTTCAATGATCAGACTCAGTGGAACTCTACGAACCAGTGGCCTGCCATCGGGCCTATTTCGCCGCAGATGTGGCAGACGCTTCTGGTTCGTACAACGCTGCCAACCTTGTCGTTTTACTGGCAGGTGCGTGGCACTCGCCTCTACATCCTTGCGCCCCCGACTGACGCGCAAACGCTGACGTTCCTGTATCAGTCTGTTGGCTGGATTCAAGACCAAGACAACAGCAGCCTGTACAAGAATCGCGCCGTCAAGAATGGCGACATCATCCTTCTCGATGCGTACATGACCACGTTGCTTGCGCGGGTCAAGTGGTTGGAGATGAAGGGCTTTGATTCAGCGGCTGCGATGCGTGACTTCCAAGTGGCCTTTGAGAATCGCAAGGGTAACGAGAAGGGCGCTCCTGTCTTGACGATGGCGCGTGACTACAGATTCCCGTACATCAACCCAATAGCGAACACGCCTGACACCGGCATTGGGGTTTAACCATGCCGTTGCGCAATCTAGCCCCATTCAAGACGCCCAGAAGGGCGGCGGCTGCGCGAGTGTCAAAGCTGGCAAACATGCCAGCGCCTGTGGGCGGGTTGAACCTGCGTGATCCCATCTCTGAGATGGCGCCCACTGATGCGGTGATCTTGGACAACATGATCCCGCGCCAGAACGGCGTAGAGATGCGCAGCGGCTACCAGATGCACGTTGATGACGTTGGGCATCCGGTCAAGACGCTGATGTCATACACGGCGCCCAACCCGAATGACAACAAGTTGTTTGCGGCGGCTAATGGGTCCATCTATGACGTCACCACATCGCCGTCCACGGTGGCTGTGGCAACAAGCAACAGCACTGATGATCTATGGTCATTTGTGCAGTTCACGACGCCTGCTGACACCTTCCTGTTGGCTGTCTCTCCTGGCGCTGGCTATTGGACGTACAGCACTGCCAGCGGCTGGGTAAACCGCACGCCGTCAGGCCTGCCGACAACAACGCTACGCACAGTGTCTGTGTGGAAGCAGCGAGTGTTCTTCACGGCTGAAGCGGACGCCCATCTTTGGTACTTGCAAGCGGTTAACTCGATCACGGGTTCTGCTAACGGGTTCCACATGGGATCGCTGCTGCGCAATGGCGGCTACATCTCTGCGGCGTTCAACTGGACGCTAGATGCTGGCGTTGGCATTGATGATCATTTGGTTGTCGTTGGCACGCAGGGTGATGTGGGCGTGTGGCAGGGCACTGACCCCAGCAGCGCGAACACCTTTGCTCTGAAGGGCGTTTGGTACATCGGGCCTGTGCCTGAGTACGGGCGTTATTTCACGCCGATGGGCGGCGATGTGATGATTCTTTCTGAGCTTGGACTGATTCAGATGTCCAAGCTGGTGGCGGGTCAGTTTGTAGACAGTGACCCCGGCCCAGTGCAGAAGATTCAGTCTTCAATCAATCCGCTGGTCACGCTGCTGCGCTCAACTCAAAGCTGGGATGTGTTTGTTGCGCCGTCTGAGGATGTGCTGGTCATTCGGCCACCCAAGCAGCCCACGGGCGTCTATCAGCAGTTCGGCATGAACATCAACACCGGGTCATGGTGTACGTTCAGCAACATGGCGATGGACTGCGCTGCGGTGTTGAGCGGCGTCACCTACTTTGCCAACGAGAGCGGCTACGTCTACAAGTGCTTCTATGGCCGCAAGGACAACGTAGCTGCCAACGGCACGGGCGGCGACCTGATTGAAGGTGACATCCAGACCGCGTTCCAATCCTTTGGCTCGCCTGGGCAGTTGAAAAAGTTTGGCATGGCGCGGCCTGTGTTCATTGCTCCGTCGCCGCCAGCAGTCAAGCTGCGTGTGAACGTCCAGTATTCGTTTACCAACGTCGCTGGCTCGCCATCGTTTGTCACTCCAGTCACATCGTTGTGGGATGCGGGCATCTGGAACACGGCAGTGTGGGCCGGTTCTGCCAACACCTATCAAGCGTTTGTTGGTGTGGCTGGCATGGGCTACTACGGGGCGCTGCGCATGAAGGTGCGCGGGCTTGGCGGCACAATCTTTAGCTCGACGCACATGCTGATCGAGCCCGGTGGAGTGATGTAATGGCAACGGCACCCGTGTATTCAAGTGCTTTGATTCAGGCGCTGCGCAGTGCGCCTAGTGATTCGCAAGGCGTGCCTTCTGGTGTTGTTCTGCTGCCTAACTCGCAGAACATAGGCTTACCCATCAATTTTGTGCGTTCGCCAAGGACAGGGCTTGCGTTTGCCCCACCTGTGCTGCGTTTGCCAACGGTGGCGCCGCCGCCAAGAACGCCAGTAACCCCTGCGCCTACTCCACGCTCTCCTTCTCCTCCAGTAGCGCCAGCGCCAAAACCTTTGACGCCAACTCCGGCACCGTCACCAACACCCGCGCCTTCACCAACTCCAGCACCGACGCCTGCTCCTGCAGGCAATCCACCTTTGCGACCAGAGCCGAAGACCCCGGTTTCTGTTGTGAGAAGGGGAACTGGGACTGAAGCAAAGACGCCGACTGTGACGGTGCTAGAGGTGGATGTCACTGACACGCCTGCGCCTCCAAAAGACGCAGCTGACGACTTTGAAGTTGACAGAGAGTTGGGGATTGTTCAGCAGTCGGACGTTTTTGGTGGGCCAATAGTTTCAGCGCCAATAACGAACACGACCACGACCACAAGGACGCCTAGCGTCACTGTGAATGAAGTTGGTCTTTCTGACACGGTTGCGCCTCCAACTGACCCAGCCGATGACTTTGAGATTGACCGCGAGCTTGGGCTTGTGCAGCAGTCGGATGTGTTCATGGAACCGACTGCTCAAGTAGACGCAGCTGCGCCGTCACAAACAAACGACAGACTAATCTCAAATGTTGGCAACGTCACTGTGGCAGACATTGAAGACTTTAGCGATTACGCAGACTTACTGAACACTGACATTACAAGCACGTTGCCTGCTGCAGTGGCTGCGCCTTCATCGTATGACCAACTGACAGACCAAGAACTGATGGAATTAGCACTGTTTGACATGATGGCGCAAGAGGCGCTGACAAGGCGGGCGCCAGGAATGACGGACCAAGAAACCGTTGAGAGATGAAGCTAGTCACCGACCAACCGGGCCAGCCGCCGGTCGTCTGGGAATGGATGAACCGGCAAACGCGCCTGCCTTGGTCAAGTGATCTGCGGTGCATTGCCTCGATGCGTGATGATGGAACGATTGCTTGCGCGGTTGCTTACAACGCTTGGACAGAAAAGTCATGCTGGATGCACGTTGCTTTCGACAACGAACACGCGCTGACACGCAGCCTCTGGCGTGCAGCGTTTGAGTATCCGTTTGTGACCTGTGGCAAAGAGGCGGTTTACGGGCTGACGCCAAATCACTTGGATGAAGCGTTAGCGATGAACAAGAAGTTGGGGTTTCGGCAGATTGCCGAGACAATCGACGCTGTGATGTTTGAAATGAAGGCCGACGAGTGTCGTTGGCTCAAAGGAGCAAGACATGGGCGGTAAGGGCAGTCCTCCTCCAGCACCGAATTACGTTGCTGCGGCAGAAACGCAAGCGGAAGCAAGCAAAGAACTGACCAACATTCAGAACTTTGCGAACCGCCCGACGATCAACACGCCGTTTGGCTCGCAGACATGGGGCACCAACGCAACGACTGATCCTGCAACTGGTCAGACGGTTACGTCATGGACGCAGAACAACACGCTGGCCCCTGGCCTACAGTCTGCGCTCAATGATCAGTTGGGGCTGCAGGCTGACAGGTCTGCGCTTGCTGGTGATTTCATGGGGCGTGTTGCGAACGAGTATTCGCAGCCGTTCAACTGGCAGAACCTGCCGCAAATGGCCCAACTGACTGGGCCGTCAACGCTCAACACCGGCATTACGGACTACACGCCTGGGTTGTCCACCGATGTAAACCGCCAAAATGTTGTTGGCGGGTTCAACTTTGGTGGCCCTCAGATGGGCGTTGATTCTGCGTTGACTGGATTGACTTTCGATTCTCAGCAAACCGATTTGCAGCGCAGTTTTGACCCGATGACGGGCCGCGTCAGAACAAGCACAAACACAACTCCGTTGGCGCTTGGCTTTGACTCAATGACAAGTGGTCTACAGCGCAACGTCGATGGAACTCCTGTTGCAACCGGGTTTGATCCCATGCAAGGCAACTTGCAGCGCGGCGTTCAGAACTATGCGTTAGGAACGTCATTCGATCCCATGCAGGGTGGCGTCCAGCGGGGCGTGCAGAACTTTGGCTTAAACGCTCAGTTCAACCCGATGACCAGCGATCTGGCCCGAACTGCACAGACAGAAAGCGTGCAGCGGGCTTTGACCACTGGTGACAACCCGGCGTTGCCGCAGTTTGATTCATCGTACAGGGACAATGTGGCGCGTTCGTTGATGGAGCGTATGCAGCCTGTGCATGAGCGCCAGCAGCAGCAGCTTGAGACGCAACTTGCTAACCAAGGCTTTACGGTTGGCTCTGAAGGCTACACGCGGGCATTGGCTGACTTGCAGCAGCGTCAGGCTGCAGAGCGGTTCAACGCACTGGATACGGCTGGCAATGAAGCGCAGCGTTTGTTCAGCATGGGCATGGGAGCGCGGCAGCAGGCGTTCAACGAGGATGTGACTGGCGGGCAGTTTGCCAATCAGGCTGCGCAACAGGCGTTTGGACAGGGCTTGTCTGCTAATCAGTTCCGCAACCAAGCGGCGCAACAGGCATTCAATCAGGCCATGTCAGCGCAGCAAGCTGGTAATCAGGCTCTGGGGCAACAGTTCCAGCAAGGTTTAGCATCTGGACAATTTGGCAACCAAGCCACGCAGCAGGCGTACCAGCAGGCTCTGGGCGCTCGACAGGCAGCGAACCAAGCCCTTGGGCAGCAGTTCCAGCAGGGCGTTACGGCTGGGCAGTTTGGCAATCAGGCAACCCAGCAGGCCTTTAACCAAGCACTTGCAGCGACTCAAGCAGCCAATCAGGCGCAGGGGCAACGCTTCCAGCAGAACTTGGCTGGCGGTCAGTTTGCCAATCAAGCAACCCAGCAAGCGTTTAATCAAGCGGTGGGCGCCAACGAGGCGTTTAACCGCGCTCAGGCGCAGCGGTTTGGGCAGGACTTGTCTGCCAATCAGTTTGCCAATCAGGCGCTGGGCCAGCAGTTCTCTCAGAACATGGCTGCAGGGCAGGCGGGCAATCAGGCTGCAGGGCAGGCTTTTCAGCAAGGTCTTGCATCGGATCAGTTCCGTAATCAGGCTGTCAATCAGGCCTTTCAGCAGAACCTTGGCGCGGCACAGTTTGGCAATCAAGCACAGCAGCAGTTGTTCGGCCAGAACATGGCGCAGGCTGACCTTGCCAACCGTGCTGGGTCACAAGCGTTCCAGCAGGACTTGGCCTCGCAGCAGTTCCGCAATCAGGCATTGGGACAGGCTGGGGCGCTTGATCTGCAACGGTTCAATGCGCAGAACTCTGCGCTGGCCCAGCAGCAGGCTTTGAACCAGCAGTACGCAGCTTTCCAGAACCAGCTGCGCCAGCAGGCTATTGCAGAGCAAATGCAGCGTCGTGGCATGTCTCTGAACGAGATGAACGCGCTGCTGTCTGGTCAGCAGGTCAACATGCCGCAGATGCCATCGTTTGTGTCTGCACAGCGGTCAGAGACGCCTAACATTCTGGGCGCCACTCAGATGGGTTATGACGCCGCGTTGGGCGCTTACAACGCGCAGCAGGCTGCAGGTGCCAACACAATGGGCGGGTTGTTCTCGCTTGGTAGTGCTGCACTGAGCAATCCTGCCTCTGCCGCATTCATGTTCTCTGATAGGCGTTTGAAGCGGAACATTAAGCGCATCGGGACGCACGCCACGGGCGTTGGCATCTACGAATACACGATGCTCGGCTATCCGCAGGTTGGCGTTATGGCTCAGGAACTGCAGGCGGTGCGTCCTGACTTGGTGAAGCGGCATCAGAATGGCTACTTGACTGTCAACTACGCGGAGTTGTGACATGAATGACGACATGATGTTTGAGTACCTGCTTCAGATGGGCGCCATGCGCCCAGAAGAAGTGGAGATGATGCGCAAGCAAAAGCAGATCGACGCGCTGCGCGGTCAGTCAATGGAAGGCCCCCAAGGTCAGATGATCGGCAAACACTATGTGCCGCCCTCTCTGACGCAGTACGCGGCTCAGTTGGGCCAGGGCTACATGGCTGGCAAGGCGCAGAAGGGACAAGACACTGCGATGCGCGGCATGAATGAGACGCAGGGCGCGGCCTTGCGTGCAATGCAAGAGAAACTGCGGCGCAAGCGCATGGGCATGACTGGTGACGGCTCGATGGACACGGCTGACTACGGCGGCGGGCTCTGACATGGCCGAGGAGTTCTACATTGATTCCATGAGGCGGCGGATGCTGCCCATGTCGCTTGGCGTGTCATCTCCTGGCGGTGTGCTGACGCAGAATGTGCAGTCTGCGCCTGCGTTGCCGCTATCAATGCAAAGGCGCAGAGAGCGCGATGCGTTGTTGGCTCAAGAAGATGACATGAGTGCCCTTCAGGCTTACGGACGCCAGCAAGGTGAGTCAGGACAGGCAGCCATGCTGAATGCTCTGGCTGCGCAGTTTGCTGGCGAGCGGTTTGAGCCTGTGCAGACGCAGTTTCTGAGGCGTGCAGCCGCAGCCCAGCAGCCGATGCGTGTAGGCAAGGGCATGGTGACGCCTGATGGGCAGTACATCGTTGACCCAGGCGCCAAGCGCGAGGCGCAGATTGCTCGGCTGTCCGGTGAAATTGAGTTGGCTGATCGGCTTGAGGCTCAGGCTGCAAGTCAGGCTGAGAGGTTGGCAGAGCAGCGGCGTGCGCAGCAGGCAAGCATTGATGCGCGGCGGGAACAGGCAGAAAGAGATGCTGTTTTGCGGCGTGAGATACGTGCATCAGGCGGTGGCGCACAGCCTTACTTTCAGCCTGTGCAGACTGCTCAGGGCGTCATGGCGTTCAACTCTCGCACGGGGCGCATGGAGCCGATTGCTGGCGCTAATGGTCAGCCTGTTATTGGCGCGGCGGCTGATCCAACATTGCAGGGCCGCATTGCTGGCGCCAAGACAACTGCAACCGAAACCGCCAAGCAAGGCGCAGAAGCAGTCGCCGCAGGCAAGACAGGCGACAAACTGCTGACTGCACTGACGCAAGCAGAAGGCATCCTCAAGTCAGGCCCAACTGGTAGCGGAGCAGGCGCAGTTCTTGATGCTGCAGGCCGCGCTGTAGGCGTCAGCAGAGACGCCGCAGTCAAGGCTGGTCAGCTTGAAACGCTGTCAGGCTGGCTGGTTGCCAACGTGCCGCGTATGGAAGGCCCGCAGTCGAACTTCGATGTGCAGGTTTACACCACAATGGCGGGCAAGGTTGGTGACAGGACTGTGCCTGTGCGCGAGCGACTTGCGGCCTTGGATGAACTGCGCAAACTGCAGACCAAATACAAGAGTCTGAATCAGGGCGCGGCTGCAAGCGGATCAGTGCCAGCCGGGGTGGACCCAAAAGTCTGGGCCGTAATGACTCCTGAGGAGCGTGCGTTATGGAACTGACGCTTGAGCAGAAGCGAGCCCTTGCGCTGGCAAACGCTCGCTTGCGGGCTCAAGCAGAGCCAGAAGCGGCGCCGACTCCTGCACCTGCACCCACTCCCACACGCCGCGAACTGATTGCTCAGGAAGCCAGAGACTTTGTGCGTCCGATTGGCAACCTTGCTGCGGGCGCTCTGCGTGGTGCTGGGTCCATCGGTGCAACGCTGCTGACGCCTTACGACTTGCTTGCAGGCAACACCAAGTCCATTGGCAACCCGGAGCGCAGGCAGGCAATGGATGAGGGCTTGCGCTCACTGGGCGCTGATCCTGAGTCCATGCTGTATCAAGGCGGCAAGATTGCGGGAGAGATTGCAGGCACTGCTGGCGTGGGCACTCCCATTGCTGCTGGTGCCCGTGCTGCAGGCGCTCCGCAGATGCTTGTACGCGCTCTGCGCACTGGCGGCATGGCTCCAGGCTCAATGGCTGCGCGTACTGCAGGCGGTGCCGTGACAGGCGGCGCAGCGGGTGCATTGGTCAACCCAGAAGACACGCTGACCAGCGCAGCCATTGGTGGCGCGTTGCCGGGTGCTGGCAAGGTGCTGAAGGGCGCAGTTGCTGCTGGCAGAGAGATGGTTGGCGCTACCACTGGCGCAGGCAGCGAGGCTCTGCGCGGAGCGTATGCAGCAGGCAGGGCAGGCGGGACTGAAGCCAAGGCCTTCCGCGAGAACATGCGTGGCAATGCCAACATGATGGATGTTCTGGATGACGCCAAGGCGAACCTTGAGACGATTAGGCAGAACAGGTCTGCGCAGTACCGTCAGAACATGGGTTCTGTAACGTCTGATAAGACGGTGCTTGACCTTGATCCAGTCAACAAGGCTGTGCAGGACTCTGTTGATCGGTTCACGTTCAAAGGTCAGGCCCGCAACCCGCAGGTTTTGGACGCTCTGCAGAAGGTTGGCGATGAGGTCAACGCATGGCGCCAACTTGACCCGGCTCAGTTCCATACGCCAGAGGGCCTAGACGCGCTGAAGCAGCGTATTGGGGCTATCAAGAGTGCGGCCCCGCTTGAGGCGCGTGATGTCCGCGCTGCAGTGGACAATGTGTACAACAGCGTCAAACGCCAGATTGAGGCTCAAGCCCCAACCTATGCCAAGACGATGAAGGAATACACAGAAGCGTCCGACTTGATTGATGAAATCACTCGCACACTGTCGCTTGGTGACCGCGCTACTGCTGACACTGCGATGCGTAAACTTCAGTCAATCATGCGCAACAACGTCAACACTAACTATGGCGCTCGCGCTCAGTTGATGGATGAACTGGAGCAGCAAGGCGGGCGTCAGTTGCGTCCTGCGCTCGCCGGTCAGGCGCTTAACGAATTCATGCCGCGTGGCATTCAGCGCGGCGTCAGCGGGTTGTCTGCGATTGGCGCTGGCTCACTTGGTGGCATCCCTGCAGCGGTTGGCACAGCAGCTGTGTCCTCACCGCGTCTGATGGGTGAAGCCGCATTCTTGGCGGGTCAGGCAGACCCCTACATCGAGGCGCTTAGGCGCAGTCTGTATCGCGCAGCGCCTGTGCTTGGCGCTCAGTAATTTAAGGAGTACACGATGCCCCGCAACGGTTCCGGCACATTTAACTTGGTCAGCGGCAACCCCGTTGTCACTGGCACCACCATTGAGTCCAACTGGGCTAACACCACGCTCAGTGACATTGCCACCACGCTGACTGATTCGCTGTCGCGCTCAGGCCAAGGCGGCATGACGGCTGCGCTTCGCATTGCAGACGGCTCGCAGGGTGCGCCTGGGGTTGGGTTTGCCAATGAGACGGGCTCAGGCTTCTACCGCGCTGGCACTGGCGAGGTGTGGGCGGTTGTGCAGGGCGCTCAGACGCTGAATCTTGATGCCAATGGCGTCTATGTCCCGGCTGACAAGGCCACGACGGTTGATGGCGCGTTTGTGTTCAATGAAGCTGGCGCGGATAAGGATGCGCGGTTTGAGGGTGATACGGATGCCAATCTGCTGTTTACGGATGCGTCTACTGATCGGGTTGGTATCGGTACGGCAACGCCTGCGACCAAGCTGGATGTTGTTGGTGATGTGACGGTCAGCGGCGCGGTCAACGCAGGCTCTGTTAATGCGACAACGCTTGATCTGACGAACGTCGAAGTCACCAACATCAAAGCCAAGGATGGAACGAGCGCAGCGAGTATCGCTGACTCCACCGGGGTGGTGTCACTTGTGGCGAATCCTGTTCTATCAGGTGGCACCGCCAACGGCGTGACCTACCTCAACGGCAGCAAGGTGCTGACGAGCGGGAGTGCGCTGACGTTTGATGGGACGAATTTGGGGTTGGGTGGAACACCTAACACTTATAGCGGCTATACCGCTATGACGCTTAATAGTGCTGTAAACGGGCCTATTTTGGATTTGAACTACGCTGGCACGCGGCAAGGTACTTTCTTGGCGCTGACTAATGAACTGCGCGTTGGCAGCATTGCAAACATTCCATTTACGTTTTATCAGAACGGCTCCGAACAAATGCGCCTCACCAGCACCGGGCTGGGGATTGGGACGAGTTCGCCGGGTTCTCAAAATGCAGCCGCGAGACAGTTAGTTGTTGGAAACACAAGCGCAAACAACGGCATCACCATTCTCACGGGAACAGCGAATGATGGTGTTTTGAACTTCAATGATGGTGACAACACAAGCCTTCGCGGGTACTTGATTTATGAGCACTCGACAGATGCTTTGAGGTTTGGCACTAGCGGCTCTGAGCAGATGCGCCTCGACTCCTCCGGCAACCTCGGGATTGGGACGAGTTCGCCTGCGTATAAGTTGGATGTGTTAGCCGATGCTTCAACTGGTGCAAACAACTCCGCAACAGGTTCGATAACACGCTTCCGTAACATCTATACAAGGTCACGCGCAAACTCTGCTGGTATTAGTGGTGGTTTGTACGCTGGACAGTTGTTTCATGTAAGTGGCGGCGCAGAGTTTGAGATTTACAACGCCGATAACTATCCGCTGGTTTTTGGTACAAACGCCACCGAACGCATGCGCCTCGACTCCTCCGGCAACCTCGGGATTGGGACGAGTTCGCCTGCAACTAAGTTGCACATTGATCAAGGTGCTAGCGATGCAAACGGAATAACCGTAGCTAATTTAAATCAGACATCCTCACAAGTAAATATAGGCATTGGATATGTAACTGCTGGCAGACCTTTTGTAGGAACCAACACATCTTCCAACCCTCTGGAGATAGGCACACGCGCAGCCACTCCGACTATTTTCGTGACGGACAGCGCCGAACGCGCCCGCATCACCAGCGGGGGGGATTTGCTGGTGGGGACGACGAGTTCCACAAATACCGCCAGCACAGGAAGCCGTTTGTATAGCGATGGTGCTGTGTGGTCAACAATGTCGGCATCAACAGATGGCGGCGGTAGTGCTTGGCTTTTGTACTCAACAGGCGCATCAGCAAACAGGTTTTATGTGGGTCTTGGCGGCACGGTTTACGCCACCAACACAACCATCAGCGCCATCTCTGACCAGCGGTTTAAGGAGAACATACAAGACCTTGATGTCGGCCTTGACAAAATCATGGCGCTCAAGCCGCGCAAGTTTGATTGGAAGGCGGGCAAGGGTAAGGACATCAAGGGTGACCGTGGCTTCATCGCTCAAGAGTTTGAGCAGGTATTCCCTGACCTGATTGATGAGTGGAAAGACCCCGCACCTGAAGGCGAAGCGCCGTACAAATCCGTGCGTCAAGACCTCATCCCGGTGCTTGTGAAAGCGATGCAAGAACAGCAAGCCCTCATCACCGACCTCCGCGCCCGTGTCGCGGCGCTGGAAGCCTAAGCCCTAAGCATTGCGAAAACACAACCGCATAGCACAATGAGCAACCCCCTTTGACTGAGGTTCAAATGGCTGAGATCGATCCCGTCAAGTTTGG
>Ga0315909_10002272_pt1 | contig 24837 bp, 20 predicted proteins | sample LakEriMetagenome_11_FD_203527 | JGI IMG/M metagenome (GOLD analysis project Ga0315909, IMG submission 203527) | Freshwater fungal communities from buoy surface, Lake Erie, Ohio, United States - Buoy 2 MA125 | ecosystem: Environmental > Aquatic > Freshwater > Lake | place: USA: Lake Erie, Ohio...
CTTCACATCGGAAACGCCGGGGCGTTCCGCTTTCGGCAGTTTCTCAATGTACTCGTTGTAGTCGGTGACCACCGTATCCGCGGGCAGATCGTTCGTCGCCTTCCAACCCTTCAAGGCTTCGGGTCCAGTGGTCGCGGCATCGGCGGTTTTAGGGGCAGCTTTCGCGCCCTCCTTTGGAGGTTGGGGACTTTCAAACTTCGCGATGCCGGCATACGGATATTTCGAGACCATGTCCCAGGCGAGCTTCTGCAGAATCGGTCGCTGCTCGTCGGTCAGGCCGTCACCTTCCTTGCCCGGAAACTTGAGCCCTTCCGGCGACATCCGATACAGGGCCGCGAAGTGCATATAAGCGCCCAGTCGCATACCAAGAAGGCCCTGGTGCGGCATGTGGTCACCTCCCAGCACCGAACCCGATACTTTCGTCACTCCGGGGAACTTCCCGGCTGCGATCATCTTCCTCACCTCCAGCATCCCGTCCCCGAGCGGCACCAGGAAGACGACTCGCTTGCCCGCCTTGGCGTTGACCTCGTCCACATAGGCCTCCTGCTGTTTGCGGTACTTTTCCATCTTGACCTGCATTTCCGCGAGGTCCGTTTGTTCATACTCCTCGGGTAACTTCACTCCCTGCCGCCCATCATGCACCAGCCACGGCATCTGCGTGAGGACCCGGAAGTTGGCATTGTACTTAGGGCCTAGTTCCACGAGCGTCGGCAGAAAATTTGGGAACTCCGCTCCCAAACTGTTTTGCCATACGTAGGCGTCGATTTCGCCCTTTTCGAGCAGCGGCGTCAGGTCCTCAATGCGGCTGCTGTTGAGACCATGCTTGTTGAGTTTGATATGGCCGGTGATGCCAGCCGCCTGACACAGCGGCGTGGAGTTTTCGGTGGACCAACTGTGCCCGCCGCTCATCACTCGAATGCCTGCGGGTACATTCTTGGCTTCTTTGGGCTTCACGATCGTCATGTAGATGACACGTTCGCGGCCGAGGAAGACCTCTTTGGGAAAGTTGGGATCCGCTGCCTCCTCGCTATTGGCTCCGAGCTTGGCCTTGGCATTTTTCGCGAAAGCCTTCTCGTAAAGGTTCAGACGCCGCTCGGTGCCCAGATAACCGACCAGGACCGCCTCGCCCGTATCTTTCCAATCGGCGAGCCAGGCCGGCTTCTTTGCGATGGCGGCGTCGTGCCCGACATAGACGGTGGCGTCGGCGCTGAGGGTGAATTCCAGAAGCGTTTCACCCCTGAAGTTTACCGAATGATTGTCCGGCACGATCCAGTCGCAGCCCCTCACTAGGCTCGGAACTTTGCCCACCGCGGTCGCGTGGTACCAATGGGTCGTGCAGTAGGTGTCTCCCTCCTTGAGATTGCCGGCGATCTTCCATGCTTTGACTGCGGGATTGTCGGAAGCGACGACCGTGTTGTGTTTCGGATCGTGGACGACCAGATCGGTGATGAGCCCAGAAGGGAGTTTCACCTTCTGCTCGGGCAACTCATACGGCATAGCCCGACTCGACTCTTTCCAGGCTTCGGCGCTGGCCTTGTCGGGCATCCAGTTCGCCTTGGCCTTGTTGCCATCGTACTTGGAGTGCTCTGCGACCGTCAGCGACTGGAGATTGCCCAACAAACCCGCATCGGCGGGGATCGTCTTGAGTTTGGGAGCACCCTTCGTCAGATCAATGTCCCTGGGCAGTCTTTGAGCGAGAACGGATTCCAGCCAGGGAATCGCGACTTTCGGCGTGATGAGATTGCCATGCCCAGCTTTGGGGAGACAGAAGTAGGTCCACGGTGCGTTTCGCCGACGGCCAAACTCCAGAAATCCGTACGCCACCACGGAACCCAGAACGCCATCGTGCTCACCAATTTGCATGAAAATCGGAACGTCCAGCGCTCCTGTGATGTCCTGAGGGATCAATTTTTCATCTTGTTTTTCTCCTTCCTTGGGAAGTGGTCGGCGGTTGAAATTGAAGTCATCGTTGCCTTTGGCGAAGGGGGCCACCGGCTGTGCTCCCAGCACGGCCAGAACCCGGTCCGGGTGTTTGTTCGCGAGCATGATGCTGTGATAGCCGGTCGAGGAAAGCCCCGTCAGGATCACCGGAGCGTTGGCGAGTTCCGGGCGCCCAAGTTCGGCGCTGATCTCCGGCAGGAGATTGACGTCGAGCGTCCCGTCACACCAGGCGATACCGTTGCGTTCCAGGAAGTCTTGCCAGGGGTTCGGCTTCAGGCCTTTGACGACGCCATCTTCAAATAGTCCGGGCCATTCCTGAAGAATAATGCCACGAAGCGGCTTCTTCTCCGGCGCCCATGCGTATTTCCACTTCTTGGATTTTGAGGGAACGGGCTTAGCCTGCGGCGGATCCTGGGCCATGGTGCTCGTGGCCCACCCGAGGAATCCGCAAAGACTCAGAATCCCAGCGATGACTTGTGATCGAAACATGTTTACCTTTGCTTTCTTTGAAAGGGGGTTACTTGGTCTTGGTTACGCCCGTATACGGATACTTCGACACTGTCTCCCAGGCGATGTTCTGCAGGATTGCCCGTTGCTCGTCGGTGATGCCTTCCATCGACTGGGCACCGGGGCCTTTGCCGCCGCCGCCGTACCCGACCTTCGAAAAGTCCGGCTTCATCCCCACCGGCGAGACGCCGTACATCGTGGCGACATTGCAGTAGGCCGTCAGTGCCAGCACGTGCCGATTGGAGTGCATGTTGAACTGCGTCCACAGGTCGGCCGGGTCGGTGATGCCGGGGAACTTCCCGTCGGCGACCATCTCCACCAGCTTCATCGTGGCCACGGCGACGGGTGAGATCAGCACAACCTGCCGACCGTGTTTCGCATTAATGGTATCAACCAGCTTCTCCAACTCTTTCAACGGCTCACCGGCGGAGCCCTGTTTAGTGGCTGCCACTTCGAGCGTCTTCTTGCCGTCCTTCGGTTCCTGACCGCGGGGCCAAAGGTACGTCTGCCAAACGATGCGGAACTTTGGGTTGTTCTTCACGCCGACGGCGGCGAGGCCCGCCGGCGTGGAGTCGAGGCCGAGGTGATTGCTCCACGTCTCCGCATTAGGGTAGCAGTGCAGCGTTCCTATTAGAAGTGTGTCGATTTCCCCCCGTTCGAGTGAGTCAAGGCGACCGGGCTGAATGTGACTCATGCCCTTGATGTCGTGCCATGTGCCAATGTAGGGAGGCGGGACGGACTTGTGCCCTTCGATGTTCGCGGCCTTTACAACGGCATCGGTCACGTCGCCGTTGACAAGAAGCATGTAGGCGACGCGGCCGCCTGCCGGCGGTTTCGCATCTTGAGCGGTAAGCCGGGGCGACCATGCATGCATCGCACAAAGGGCCAGACATTGGATAACGAAAGAGACTCGGTTCATGGGTTTGATTTTCTTCATGTTTTTTCAGGTTGGTTTAGAGGCGAGAATTGCACGAAATTGTTTTTTGCCCGCCGCACCGGAAGCGGTCAGAACCCGGACGGGCGTCGGCGAGTGAGAGGGTCTGCCGCGCGTTTCCTCCGCGACGATTTGAATGACGCGCTTCCGCTCCTCGAAACTCAGGCGGATGAACTCGCCCGTGCTGCCGTTGGGATAAAGTCCGCTCACGCCCTTTTCGATGAGCCAGTTGATCATCCGGCGCAGTTCGCTCTCGTTGATGCCGCCATCATCGAGGAACGTCGCCAAGCTCGGTGTGTAAATGCCTTTGAGCATTGTGTGGGAATTCTCTTCGATCAGCAGGGCACACGCGAACTGGAAAAAACCTTCCGGCCCGCGACTTTGATTTCCACTTCGACCAGATACTTTTTCAAGGCCACCCAGTCCGGTTCGAGGCCGAGGCCCGGCGATTCCGGCGCGCACACCTGGCCGTTGGCGTCGGGCGGAATTTTCCCGGCGGTGAATTCGCGACCAAGCGCCGACGGCTCAAACGGATACTCACACAGGTTATCGCGCTCCATTCCCGCGAACGGCTGGAGCGAAGCGCTCAACGCGAGGTGCGTGGTGAAAGTGTGATTCACAAACTGCACCCCTTTGGCAACGGCGTAATCGGCCACCTGCTTCGCCGTCGTGATGCCGCCGATGCGGCCCGTGTCAATCTGCACGAAGCCCAGCCCGGCGTAATCAATCATTGCGCTGGCCTGGTGAAAATTATGGCAGCCCTCGCCACCCGCGAGTTTCACCGTCTTGCAGCTCTTGGACAATTCGTGATAGGCGGACAGCGCGCCATTGACGAACGGCTCTTCCAACCAAACCGCGCCGCAAATCTCCAGCGCGGCCAGCCGTTTCTTCGCAGCGGCAGCGTCGTCACCCCAAACCGTGCCGGCATCCACCAGCAACGCGATGTCCTTGCCCAAGCCTTCGCGCGCGGCGTGAACGTGCGCGGCGTCGGTTTCCGCCGTGCCGCGTCCATAAGGACCCCAGCCAAATTTTGCCGCGCGAAACCCGGAGCGCGCCGCCGCCTGCGCCCGACGCAACGTCGCCTGCGGATCGTCGCCGAACAATTGCGAGGCGTAGGCTGTTTTCGGGAACGAGCGCTTGTAACCCAGCAGCCGCCAGACGGGTTCGCCCAGTTTTTTGCCGAGCAAATCCCAGAGCGCGATGTCAATTCCCGACAGTGTGTGATCCGCCTGGAGCAAATCAAAACTATGCTCGCGCACGCACGCGTTGATGCGGCGGATGTCGTCCACGTTGTCGAGCCGTTGCCCCAACACGGACGCGCTCACGGGTTTGCAGGCGCTGTGCGACATCGGGCAATTCCAACTGGCAATGGAAACCAGCGGCGCGGCCTCGCACTCGCCCCAGCCGACGTGACCGTCCGCCTCGACGCGCACCAGCAACGCATCCTGGCTGCCGTCACCAATGTCGCGGACCTCGGGGAGCGAGAGATAGAAAAAATCCACCGAACTGATTTTCATGTTATTAAAAAGCGATGGTCAGTCCGCCGTCCACCGTGATGCTCTGGCCCGTGAGATACATCGCGTCCGGCCCGGCGAGAAACGCGGCACCGACGGCGGCGTCATCGTAGCTGCCGGCGCAAACGAGATGATTGCCGGACGGAAAAGTTTTCACCAACTCGCGCAAGCGTTCTTCGCGCCGGGGGTTGACGCCGACATCGCAGCCATCCCCTGCAAAACGAATCGCCGAGGCGCGACCAATGCCGCTCGACGCTCCGGTGACAATAATTCTTCGGCGATTACTCATGGCCGGATTTTTCCTGCGCGAATGGAGACGCGCGTCGTCAGCGTTTCGCCGGGTTGGAGGATGGAACATTGTTTGTTCAAAGCGGCTTCATTTACCGACATCGGCATCGTGGTGCAAGGTTCGAGAATCACCGTGTAGTGGCCGAGGAATCCGCCATAGCTGGCGAACATCCACGCGAACGGAAAAATCTTCGGGTCGAAGTGATAGGCGAACTCAAGTCCGGCACGAGGCCGCCGCCACGCCATGCGACCTTCGCGCAAATCGAACAGATAGAAAAAATCCATCGTGCCGTCGGCGGGCGGAATAACGTTGGCGGATTTGCCTTCGAGTTGCGGCCACGGGAACGGTGTGAGCGTGGAGAATCGGGAATAGTTCGGGTCCACGACCTGAGCCTTGCCTGCCGGACAATCAATCACATCGCCCGGCTCGACCGCGAGTGCGGCGTGCAGCTTCCAAAGAAATTGGCGTGGCTGCTTCGTGGGATTTGAAATCCGGTAATCCACATCCAGCACCGGCTCGTCGGCGCGCAGCGACATCTCACGTTCGTAGCGCAATCCGAAGCGCGGCAAAGTTCCCGCGAGCTTCAGCCGCGCTCCATCGCATTCCCAACTCAAAGGCAGTGTCCACAATTCGCCGTGGTCGGGACAAGGCACGCCGTTGATTTCTTCCGTGAGGTCGTTCGGAAACAACTCATCAATGCCACCGTAAAAGTTTGGATCGTATTCGCTGCCTGCGGCGAGTTGTTGCAGCGGCAGCGCGCGATTGCGCCAGAGAAATTCGTGACCGCTGGATTTTTCCACGAGGCTGACGACTCGCCCGCCGACTCCGGGCGCAACGTCCACGCGCAGTGAATCTGATTCCAGCCGGATGATCGGCACGCCGTCGCGTTCAATTTTTTCGGGTGCGTGGCTCATGGGGATTTCAATTATTCTTTGTAGTCGAACAGCAGCGGCGTGGCGAGCACCACATTGCGCTTGGGGTTGAAAACATCTTCCGCCAGGGCCGAAACGCCGTCAAAGCCGATGTAACTCAAAACCGCCAGCGCGATGAGGACGGTCGTCGCGGCGTGACCGTTCGAGCGTTGTTCGAGCAATCCCGCAATCGGTACGGGCGCGACGCTCTGCACGATGATCATTCCGTAAATAATCAAGTCCCAGAGGCCGAGGACGCATTTCAGGCGGGGAGCTTCGGCGGTTCCGGCAGGAACGCCGGGGTTGGATGCGGAGGCCACGGAAATTGGGTTTGGTTTGTCGCGCGCGATGTCCGGCCGGAGTAACCATCGGAACCGCGCAAAGTAAAACATCTTTGTGGCGGAATGGGCTGCGGGCGGCGAACCCACCCATCCTTCACGAGCCCGGATTCGGCTGTGCCCGGGTTTCGTAAGAAAGGGCAAGGGCGGCGACGAGTGAGGTGGCGATCGCGATGCCCTTGCGGAGGTCCAGGGATTCGCGAAAGAGCGGGACGGCCAGCGCGACAGTGAGAGCGGGATAGAGGGCGTAAAGCGCGGTCACGATGGAAGCCTTGCCGTCGCGGTAGGCGGCGAAGAGAGCGAGCCCTCCGACGCCGATCAGCGCCCCCAGAACAAGCGAAAGAATCCAGCCACGGGCCGTAAGCATTTCGAAGGGGAGGTGCTGGGTGAGAAGGAAGAGGGCGACAGGAATGAAGCCGATCGCAAAGCCGACCGTGGAGAGTTCGCTGGAGATGTGATTGGTCGCGATTTTTTGCAGGATGGAAGCAAGGCCAAAAAGAACCAAGGCCACCAATGCGTGGAGCATCCATGGCTGGGCGAGATTGTGAGTGAGCGAGCGAAGGCTGGACTGGATATCGGCGTCGTCTGGAATGCTGAACAGATAGACCGCGACGAGGGAGATGAACATGCCGACCAACTGTACGGCATTGATGCGTTCCCGGAGGAAGAGGACGGAGAGGACCAGGGTAACGATGGCAAACATTCCGGTCAGCGGCGTGACCACGGAGGCAGCGCCTCCATTCTTCAGGGCATAGAAGAATGCGAGATTTCCGCAACTGGCGGCAAGACCCGAGGTGAAGGCAAAAGCAATGCCGCGGGGAACGTTCCTGTTATTGCGGAAGCCTGGAGATGCGATGAGCAGCAGTGACGCGGGAACTACGCCGATGGTCGAGACGACCTGGAGGATCATCGGCGGGACCTGAGCGGCTTCCGCCATCTTGGCGATGACTCCCCAGATGCCCCAGAGGACGATGGAAAGCAAGGTGTAGAAGAGCCATTTGGGCATTGCGGTGATTGGGTTAGTGGGTTGTGGAACAAGTCTGCCAATGGGGCATGGTGGGCATATTGGAGTCGCTGGTGGCAAAGCATATGGAGGCGACTGGCGAGGTGCGGGCAACCCGTCGGCGAATGCCAATCCAACCGCGGACGAGCTGACCATCGTAGGCGCTTTTCAGGCGCGTGGCATCGCCTTGCATCCGGCCGCCACCGTGGCTGCGGTCGTTTCCTGGCGAAGCTTTGTCGCCGCCGCCCTGCGGATCGGGGGCGAGGTTCGCGGCATCAACAAAGGTTGCTGCTACTCGGAAATCGCTTTCGCGCCCGCCGCGCCCGGGACGGCCAGAACGCGGATCGGCCTCGGGGATCGAGGATGTGTCGGCTGAGGGAACCGTGCGCGATTGACCACGCATGGCAACCTCGTAGCAGCCCCGGCGGCGGCCGCCAAGGACAAAGCTGGTGCCAGTGGATGCTTCACTGGATCAGCCCGGATTCCTCAATTCCGCTTTTGCGATGCTGTCACAATGTTTGTCCGCAGTGCCATCACTTGAGCGTCGCGGGCAACGATATCTTCGGGTTGGCCTTGAGCGCTGCCGCACCGGAAGCGGTCAGAACGCGGACCCGCACCGGGGAGAGAGGAGGTATGTCGTCAAAACTCACGACATGGAGGCTCACGGCGTTTTCGCCGGATTTTGAGGTGCCGGCGGGTAAAGCCCGAACTCGGTGACGCCGCTGGATGAACCTTTTTGGTGGGTGAAGACTGCGCGGAACTTCCGGCTGACGACCTTGGGGAAGGTGACCACGTTGGTGATTCCGCCGTGGGGGACGGCAGGTGTGGCCTTGGAGTTGGGACAGTCCGTCCAGCCCGACTCCTGCCAATATTGCACCGTGACGGAGGCCGGCGCGCGGACGCCGATCTGGTCATCATAGAGCCAAAGGATCGCCTGTCCGACCTCCCGGGGCGCACCGAGGTCAATGGCCAGCCAGTCGGCGTTGGTACGCGTGCCGTAGCAAGTCCAGCGGTTGCGGGGCTGATCCTCAAAGGACAGGCGTCCATCCACTGCGTGCCAGACCTTATCACTGGGGCAGGTGAAGGAGGCGCTGGGCTCCGGGAATCCTTTCCCAGCGGGGTTGAGGGCCAGGTTGCCCGGCGGAACGTCCGGTTTCTCGGCGCGGTGGGTCGTGGGCGTAGGCGGTGGAGTGCGGGAGGCGAAGGCCGCGGTCAGTTTTCCGACCTTCGGGGCGTGTGCGGCCTCGACGCCATCAATCAGCACGCGCAAGCCGGCACCTTTCCCATACCGGGTGCCGGTGCGGTCGAAGAAAATCGTCACCAGCCGCCCGTGATACGCAGCGTCTTCCAGGCAGAAGTAGTCCCAGGATTCCGGGACGAGCGGATTGATCTCCAGCGTGTCATCGGCACGCGGGCGCAAACCGGCCAGGCCGGTGATGATGAGGTCGGCGTAGCGGGAGTGATTGTAGTCCCCGCCCTGGGCCAGCCAGCGGCGCTCGTCGGGGTGATGATCCTCGCGCACCATCGGCTTGCCGTCCGGGTCGTGCTGCGTGGCGGCGTATTGCTGGAGCAACGCGAGGTAGTCCGCCCGCGTGACGATGTCCTGCTGGTAGTCGTTGAGCAGATTGGCCAGCGCGGCCAGAGTCAGGCTGGTCGAGTAAGGCCAGGAAGGGCCGTTCCACAGGCAGCCGTGCTTGAACGGGCGAAGGTAGTATGGGCTGCGGCGCTCCAGCGTGGTGGGGCCGAACTTGGCCTCGAAGCCCTGGGGATCGCGAAGCTGTTTCCAGGCTTGCGCGAAGACCGCGTTGTCGTCCGGCACATGGAAGGCCCAGGGGAAGAAGCCGATTTGTTCGCGCCCCGTCACGAACCGGTAATCCCGGCTGTGTCGTTGGAGAAAGAACTGTTTCTCCGCGCTCCAGAGTTCGGTAAGGATGCGGGACTTGAGGGCCTCGGCTTTCGTTTGGAAGGCGGCGGCGGTCGCGGAGTCGCCGGCCAGTGCGGCGATCTTCGCAATGGCCCGCGCATCGGCGAACATGTAGCTGTTGAGGGAGGGGCGGTAGCCTTCACCGCCAAAGATGACGGTCTTCCACTGGAAGTTGTCCGTCTCCCCTTGCTCGAAGCCGGCCAGCGAGGCTTCCATGCCGTCGCGGTCGGGAATCCATTTGAAGAGCCCCTTGGCGGCATCGAAATGCTCCTTCTCCCAGGCCGCGTAATTGGCCTTGAGCGGGGTCAGCAGGGCGGCCGCCGAGGGAGCGTCGAAGTCCACGAGAAACCGGGCGTAACACCCATCGGCAAGCCAGGTGCTGTAGCGGCGCGGGCTGTCCTGGCCCGTGAACCAGAAGCGGATGTAGTCGTGCAGATAGGCGCGATTCTTCAACCACCGGCCTTCGTAGAGATGATGCCCCAGCGGGCAAGGCGTGATGCCGTAGCCGCCGCCTTCGTGGACCGTCCAGCCCTCCAGCTTCGGGTTCCAGCGGAGGTTCTTGCGATAGCTCCACCAGCGATAATAGTAGATGTCGGTGATGTCCTGGTCCGGGCACTCGAAGAAGGGGATGTTGTCTAGGAACCACTGGTTGTCCCCGCGCCGGTAGGAATCCAGAATGGCGTTCCGATTGAGCAGGGATGGGGCCGCTGGAGCAGTCGCAGCCGCTCCCCAAACTGCGCCCAGCGGAATGGACGCGAGCACCGCGCCCAGCAGGCCAAACACGAGGTTTCGCGACATAAGTTGATGATTCAGGGCCAGTAGATTCAAGCGGTTGAGGCTGGGGTGTAAGTCTCAGGGGTCGCGTCGTCAAAACTCACGACGAAGCCTTCATCGTTGGTTTTACCTTCGCCACATTCGCATCGGCTCGACCACCCATCGCCGGACTCTCACCGGCTGGACTAACAGCATTATGAGCCGCGAACGAATGAACGCGCATAAGGAAAAGAGGGGAGCGTGAATGCCAGGCAATTTCTTTCGCGCCCACCGCACCGCCGCACCGGAAGCGGTCAGAATGCGGACTGGCGGTGGGGAGTGGTAGGCGCATGCCGGCCTCGTAGCGGTGCCAAGCGGGTGCCGCCACCCGGAAGTATTCATTGGGAATTCTTTGCAAGGACGGGAACCGTGCGGAAGAGGAAGGACTCCGAGGACAGGAGCGAGACCAGCAGCGCCTTGAAGCTGCCGCCGCTGTCCCGATAGGCCTTGTGCGCGGCCACGAGCGTCGGTCCGTCGGCGAGCGTTTCGTTGCGGCCCAGGAAATAGCGGAAGACGTGCCGCACGAACACCTGCTCGACTCGCTGTGACTTCGACAATTTTTCGATCAGCTCGAACGGGGTTTTCACGGGGCCATCCAGTTGGGGGACGCCGCTGTCCTCGATGCCTCCCGTGGTGTCGAGCGGAACAGTGGTGGTGAAGACCTCGTTCTTGGATTTATTGGTTTTCTTCGCCGGATTGTCGACGATCTCAAACGGGCGATAGCGGCCATAGTGGTCGAACTGCTCGAACGGCAGCCCGAGCGGGTCCATTAGTCGGTGGCATTTCCAGCAATACTCTTCGCGGGTCACTTTCATCCGGTCGCGCAGGCTGCGATGCGGTTCGAGGGGAAGCCTGGCATCGACCGTGATCGGCACATCCGGAATCGTGCCGCCCAACAAGCGTTCGCGAATCCACTTGCCGCGGTGGATCGCGTGATTGTCGAAATTGGTCGACATGGCAATCAGCCAGCTCGGCTGCGTCAGGATCCCCATCCGTTCGTCGGGATCCACCTCGAAGGTTCCCTTTCCGGCCAACCACTGTTCGACCGTGACCCCCGGACCTTTCGGCATGGGCATGCGCGTCCCGCCGTAAGGCCAAGTGATTCGATAGGTTTTCCATTCCGCGGGCGGCATGACGCCATAGAGCATTCGGTCAAAGTTCAAGGCGACGGTATTCAGTTCTACGGCGTACTTCTTGTCCTTCTCGTCGAAAGGCACGCCCGTTTTCGCGGCTTGCTCGGCAGCCCGCTTTTTCTCCAGCGTCCTTTGAGCGACTTGGCGGAGATACCCGTCATAGGTGGGCGACGACAGAAATGATTTACGCGTGGTCAGGAGAGTTCGCAGCACTTGCTGGTCCGATTCCAGAACCCACCCGACGAGTTTATCCGTGTCGGCCACGACGGGACCTGGCAGGAACTCATGATGGTTCAACTTCGCATCCATTTTGACCATGTCAGGGTCGCATCGTTGCTGGTCGGCTGCCGGCCCGTAGCCAAAATACTCGCGGAAAAACCCCTGCAACCGCGATTTGGGCAACTCTGGGTCGCCCAACAACCTCTGCACCTGCTGCCGAACAACATCAGGCGAGTTCAGCGAACCGTTGTCCGCCGCCGCCCACAAGGCCGCGTCGGGTTCGCGGTCCGCGAGCGTGTAGGAAATGGCTCGGGCGAGGTGCCGGGGCGCCATCAGACCACGTTTTGCATCTCCCTGGGGCCGTTCGATGCGGTAGATCGCTTCGCGATGACACAGGACGGAAATCAGAAATTGTTCCACAGCGCTTGCCGGTTCTTCGACTTGCAAATCCTTCGCGAATTGCCCGCCATAGCGGGTCAACTCACTCTCATCGAGCGGAAGATGCAACAACACCAGGAACGCCTCGGCCACGGCGGCATTGATCGTTTCGGGTGTCGCACTTTTGCCGTCTCGAATCACAGCGGCCAATTTCTTGAGCGGACCGCTGCCGTTCTTCACGCGCGGCAGCATCTGCTGGGCGATGATCGTGCAATTCCGAACGTGGTTTTCCATCTCGATGCCGCTGACGCGGTGGGAAGACGCGTAATCGGTGAAATCCCACTTCTCGGGCATGGACCACGGCGCCCGCGTCTTGCCTACGGGATCTCCATCATTCGCTCGCAAATCGAGCCCGAACTGCTCGCTGAGGCGGAGCATGAACCGCCGGTAACCTTCGGGCGACAATCGCCAGGCGCGAGCGGGAGTTGCGGTCTCACCCAACGCCTTGCCCGAAAAGAGCGCCGCGTGATCGACCCAGTTGCCGCGCGAAGGATGCAACGATCTGAGCACGTCCACGGAACGATCCCGGGCGGCGAGGAGCGACTTGACCGCCACCCTGGCGCGGTCTCGATCCACCAACGTCGGCTGAGCTTCGTCGATCGGCGGCATCCGGCGTCCCTCGACCTGCTCGTAGACGCGCTCCCAAGTCGCTAAATCGGCAGGCGATTTGGCGTCGATCGCGAGACCGCGCAATACGATTCCGCCTTCCGGCTTTTTGCCGCCGTGGCAGCCGTTGCAGTGCGATTTGAGAAAGGCGTTCAGAAACTGGCTATCCGCGACGGTGTCGTCTGCGCGAGCTTGAACACATGAGGCAATCGCGAAAAAAACCACAAGCATCCATTTGGCGTACATATCCATCTCGGCAGCTTGCTTTCAGGCCAACAAATCTTCGAGGGGTCCATAAAGCGACGCGGCTTCCGGCGCGTTGGGGGATCGGTTAAACGTCGAGCGCGGGGCGCCAAAGGCATGTAAGAGCGAGCAGTAAAGAGCGTTCCGCAACGGATTGTCTTCTTCCGCCTGGCCGACTTGGGTCGGCCAATCTTTTCCTCTCATGGCCGACAGTGGATATGCCAACAACTTTCCGGCCCTGAGCCTGCCCCCCAGATTTCCCACCAGAACGAACGGCCAGTTGGCGCCCTTGCGTGCGTGCTGCAAGTTCGCGCAATCGCTTGTGAACACGAGCACGGTGTTGTCGAGCATCGTGCCGTTGCCCTCCCGCGTCGACCGGAGCGTTTCCAGCATTCGCGCGGCTTGCGCGGCGAGGTAGTTGTGATAAACCGACAGCACCTCCGCACCAGTCTTGAGGCCGATGGACGGGTCGCCGCCGCCGTGCCCGAATCCGTGAGTACCCATATTGGAGATGCCCGTATACGGGGCAGATGTGGCGCAGAGGCCGGCGGTGATCGTCACGACGTTGGTCAGACCGGCCGTCAACGCCGCCGCCGCGATGTCGCACTGCGCGGCCGCGATTTCGGTCATCGTCCCCGGCCGGCCCTTCAGCTTGGGCGCATGCCGCTGCAGCGTACCGTCGGCAAACTTTTCGGCAAGCAACCGCATCCGCCTCACGGAGTCTTCCATGGCCCCAACGTGGGCGTCCACGAGTTCCCGTTCCGGACCGGCCAGCTCGTTCCTGAGTCGCCTCACGTCATCCGTGACGAAATCGAGCAGATTCCGCCGCGACGCGAACTCATTTCGGTCGCCTCCGACATTTCCGAACAACGAGGCGCAAACCTGTTCGGGCCAGCAAAGAGCCGGGATCGGGTTTCCCCGGCCCCATGCCGAGCAGCAGTAAGTCGCCGCCGAAGCACTGCTCGAAATACCCAGATGCAGCAACGGCACCGCGGTCGGCGAGAGCCGAGCCAGCGCCGCGTCGATCGACTCGGCCTGCGGCCGGTACTTTCTCCCGGAACTCCCCGACAGCGCGGCGAACATGCCGCCGTGATCGAGGTCACTGGTATGACACCGCAGGCCCTGGATGAGTGTCATCCGGTCCTGGAACGGCGCGAATGGCTCGATGTCCAGCGGGAGTTTCAAACCCTTGAGGGGGATCTGCCGCGCCGTGCTGGAATAAAGATCCTCACCGACAGGCAAGGCGCCCGTGTCCAAAAAGCCATTGTCGAACACGAAGAAGATCACCCGTTTCGGCGGCGTAACGTTGCCGTCCGCGGCCGCGGCCACCTTCTCCAGCAGCGGGGAGAGCAGGAGCCCTCCGGCGCCGAGTGAGACGCCTTTGAGGAATGAGCGACGGTCATTGAGGTGAGGGAATGGGTTCATGATTTGGAGTTGGGTTTATTCGTGGGTCAGTGGGAAATCGAGGCCGGCGCAAGGACGCTAAATGGAAAACGGCATCGCTTCAAATCCTCCTTTGACATGAGGGAGAGAGGCATGCGATCCCGCCGGATGCCGACTGATGCGACACACGATCGGGTCGCTTTGCAGGGAAGATTTCCAGCCAAGGCGGAAGGGAAGGAGCCTGCGACGATGGTTCTCATTGGCGTAGGCTCTTGGGCAGATCGACCTTTTTGGAACGCAAGAGTTCGGCTGCCTCCGCCGAAATCTCGGTGAGTTTGGTAAGAGTCAGGTCGGCGTCGTGTTGAACCAGGTTCTTGGCCGCCTCATCGGAGAGGGAAGTCAGGCTGCGAAGCTTGATTTTCCCTTTGCGCTGCCCGAGGACGGCTGCCGCTTCGGGTGAGAGCGTGGTGATGCCGAGCACGAGCACATCCCCCTTGTGCCTTGCCAACGAGATCACCCCCTTGTCAGAGATGTCGGTCAGGTTCGCCAAAACCAGGGAAGATCCACGATAGGATTCAAAGGCTGCAGCGGTCTCGTCGGACATCGACTTGACACCGTCGAAATACAGCGACCCTCGATGCGAGTCGAACTTGCTGGCTGAGGCCGGATCTACCGTCCGTAAGCCATTCAAGTGCGTGTTGCCGATTACCCGCGATCCGAGGACGGCTGCCAATTCCTCGGGGAGCGACGTCAATCCGCCGAGGATCATGTGGCCCTTGAAGGGAACCAGTGCCCGGGCCACGTCGAGAGGAAGCTCCGTCAGGCCATCGAGAAAGAGCCGGCCATCGAGCTTGGCAAGTTCTGCGGCCGCCTCCGGGGAGAGGCTGGCAACTTTAAGCTGCAGATCCCCCTTGATCGCGGCCAGTTCCCGCGCGCGCTCCACCGTCAACTTGGTCAGCGTCTCGGCGGGCTCATCCGCGGCGAGGGCTCCCCCGGCCTCAGCGAATACGAGCAGACACATCCCGACGATCGTTTTCAGCATGGCTGCCAGGAAATTGCATTCGCGCCCGCCGCACCGGAAGCGGTCAGAACTCGGACGGACGTCAGCGGGTGTGGAGATATGAGTCATGGATGAAAACGCGGACTTGGATTTCTATTCAGGGAGAGCCCGGTGCATCAATCTTCCGGGTGGCATTGCATTAGAAGGAATTTGCTTCCGCGCCCGCCGCACCGGAAACGGTCAGAACGCGGACGGGCTTCGGAGAGTGAGGGGGTCTGGCTGTGCGATCCGCGTGTCATGTCATCGGCGGGACGCCGCCGTGTCAATCCGCCATTCGCCGCGCAGAGGTGCGAGTGGGTGATTGGATTTCAGGTCCAAACGGAAGAAGGACGAACAACGTGTGCCGAACGTGTGGACGGCATGTCCCGGATGGCGCGGGCGGCCCGCCTGCCGTGCTGCGCGTCCCGCACAGCGGCCCGGCCGATGTCCGTGTGCGTGCGGCTCGCGCGAGGTGCGTCTGACCGGCATCTGGATAGTTCGGGCGGGACGCCCGCCCTACCCGGACTCCGACTGGAAGGGGTTTAAGATGGAACCTTGTTGGAATTGGAAGCGCCAGGGTCGGGCTTGATCCAGAACCAGCAAAGCCCGCCGAGCACGCCGACGACCGCGCCGACGCCGATTCCATATTCCCAACTAAGGACCCGGCCGATCCACGGGGTGATCACGGGAGCGAGCAAGCCGATGCCGTTGCCGCCCGTGTTCATGATGGCGGCGGCGGTTCCGCCACCACGCCGGCCACCGAGCCTGACAGCCGCAGTCCAGAACGATGCTTCGCAAAGGCCGAGCACCCCGAGCGCAATTGTGAAGCAGGCGACAATCGTGACACGATCCTTCGCAAAGATGCCGCACCCGAGGAACAGCGAACTGAGGATCATCCCGATCTTCGGCACCAGCGTTCCCCCGGAGCCCTCGCCCCGCCAGCGAACCGCGCGATCCGTCAGCCAGCCGCCAATCGGCATGCATGCCGCCATGGCGAGGTTCGGCAGGCCGGCGAAATACCGGCTCTCGGCCTTTTCCATATGGAGCACGGAATCGAAGTAATAATGGAGCCAGTAGAAGAAAAGATACTGGAAGTAACCGACGGCCGCGTAGCTCAGCGTGAGCAGCAACAGGTTTCGTCGCCGTGTCGCGGAACACGCCCCGGACATCGCCTCTGGCTCGCTCGCGGCCACGGAGCCCTTCTCGATTGGAGCAGCCTCGGGATGCTCCGCATTGTCCGTTGCAAATGCCAGCCAGGCCAGCGTCAGGAGCACGGTGAGACCTCCCGTGATGAGGAAAGCGGTGGGCCAGTCAACGCGATCGATCAGCGAACCGAACACCGGATGAACCACGGCATAGGCTAGGATGGATGCGCCGGTGATGAGCCCGTTGGCGAGCGACTGCTGGCCGGGAGGAAACCAGTTTCCCGCCGCCCGCGCCGCTCCAGGGTGCAATGGGGTGCTCATCAAGCCCATCAACGCTCTCACCCCAAACAGGGCCAGCCACACCTGGCCGGCAGTCAGGATTCCGAAGCCGATTCCTCCAGTGAGCGCGCAGAAAAACGCGGAGCCAAGCCCCATGCACGCCAGGGCGATTCGCGGCCCCCGACGATCGATCAGCCAGCCGCCGGGAATCATAAACAGCGTGTAAACCACGAGGAAAGCCGAGTAGATGACACCCATCCGTTCCGGCGAGATGCCGAACTGCTGCATGATGCGTTCATCGCCCGCGCTCGTGATGCTCGCGCGGTTGAAGTGACTGATGAAGCAAAGCGCCATCAGGAACGCCAGGATCATCCAGCGACGACCGGCCGGCTTCATGAATTCCCTCCCGATTCCGTGAAGACATGTCGCTTCAGGACGCTTGCGGCTTTCGCCGCGAGATTCCTTCCGGGGAGAACCTGACAAATAATCTGGGTGATATTCATGGGAACGGCTGACTGGCGACAGGCGCCTCGCATGCCTGTCACGGGAGCAGGGCTGCCGCGCCGAACAGCAAGGGCGGAACTGCCGATCGATAATGGACGGGCAAAATGGAAGGCGAAATGAGGCGTCCCGGAAAGAACTTTCCAACTTACCGCAGGAATCCGGGGAATGCCGTCCGCCGTGAATCCCGGACGCGGTCTCCGCCGAAGCGCCCGGCGTGTCCCGCTGGTGGCAAAAAAACTCCGCAAAGATTTTCCCTGATATTCCGGATGGAGCCGGGCGATCCCCGCGAGCCCCACTTTGTCCCCGTCCAGCCGCCACTCGAGAAACACACCATCGCTCCACAAAACCAGCCCTTCCAGCCGGGGCGACTTTCGCCCGTTGAAAGAGCCGGAAAACTGCAATGACGCAAACCATCCACGGTCAGTCGAACAGTCCCCGCTGCGACGTCGTCGCGAGTGGCGGATTCAAGACCGGCCAGGCAATCGGTTACTGACTGACTGCAAGGAAATTTCGCGCCCGCCCACCGTGGACGCCCGGAACGCGGACCGGTGCCGGGAGTGTGGGGCATCTTGAACTGCTGAACTCCTCTGAGGCTCGTCCGGTTGTTTCCTTTCCTGTCGTCGGTGGATGGCGAGCGCGCTTCAAATGACAGGTTTCATCATCCGGCGGCAAATAGCTGGATTGTCCATCTCTCATGCCCAGCCATCACGGATTCAGCCAGGGTGCGAGCCGCTTCGGTTTCTCCTTCAGGAACTCCAGGCCGGCGCGCAGACTGCCATCCTTGGTGAAGAACGGATGAAAGCCTTCGCCATTGATGCCGTTGCCGTCGTAGCGGTCGCGGCGCGTCGAGATCGCCCTGCCTTCTCGCAAGGCCCAGCCCATCCAGCCAAATCCGGCGGCGCCAAGCAGTTCATCGTAGAAACGCGCGGCGGCGGCGATGGCCTCGATTTGCGCGAGCAGTCGCGGGTGCCCGGCGAGACGTCCGAGGAGTGTCTTGAGCCATCGGCGAGAGATGGGTGCAGGCTCGTCGCCTTGCTCGGGTGGTCGGTTTTTTGTGTCGGTTTTGGTCTTCATCGACACGGTGATCTACACACATTTTCGCATCGTACAATCTAATGATTATAGTGTTTACCGCCCTCTGTCAGATGCCGCTGAACCGGGTTTGAATCACACCCAATCCGCCGCCGCGCCGCACTCGGATCTTTTCTGGCGCGTGGAAAAAAGGAACGCGCTGCGCCACGGCGATTGGAAGCTGATCCGCGACGGCAGCGCGTGGCAGCTTTCCAATCTCACCGCGAAGGAACCCGCATGCGTGGCGGAACTCCCCGCGCTGTGGGACATGTGGAATGCGGAGCAGAGCGAGCTGCTTTGGAAATAGATGCGGCCATTTTTCCTGCGAGCGCACTTGCCTTGCGCAAGCATCCCCGCCGACTCTTTGCGGTTCATGCTCCTCTATCCCGCCATCGATCTCATGTCCGGCCAGGTTGTCCGCCTGCGCCAGGGCCGTGCTGACCAGAAGACCGTTTACTCGTCCGACCCCGCCGCGTTCGCTCGGCAATGGGAGAGCGAAGGCGGCGACTGGCTGCACATTGTGGACCTTGATGCTTCGTTCTCAGGCAAGCAGCAGAATCTTGAATCGGTGCGCGCGATCACGAGCGCAGTCGGCATTCCGTGCGAACTCGGTGGCGGCATCCGCGACGTGGAAGCGATCCGCCGCGCGCTCGATGCAGGCGTGGCGCGCGTGATCCTCGGGACGAAGGCGGCGGAGTCGCTGGAGTTCGTCGGCGAGATGGCGCGCGAATTTGGGCGGGAAAAAATCGCGGTGGGCATCGATGCGAAGAATGGAATCGTGAGCGTGAAGGGCTGGACGCAGGAGACCGGGCAGAGCGCGCTCGACCTCGCGTGCAACGCCGTAAAGGCAGGCGCGGGCACGATCATCTATACGGACATCGCGACGGACGGCATGTTGCAGGGGCCGAATTTCCCCGAGACCGAACGCGTGAACGCAGCCATCGTCCCGCTCGGCGGGCAGCTCATCGCGAGCGGCGGCGTGGGCACTGCGGAGCATGTCCTGCGGGCCGCGAAGATTCCGTCGCTCTACGGCTGCATCATCGGGAAGGCGCTCTACGACAAGACACTGTCGCTCCCGGAAGTTAAGGCCGCGCTGCGCGGGTAGCCGCGCTTGTGAAAGCGCGGGCTGATCCTGCGCGCGATCGTCGGAAAAATCAGCCCGCGCTTTGAAAAGCGATGCCACATTCACGCTCGACGGCCCGGCATTCATGGCAACAAAGGGAACTGCGCGCGCAGCCCGCCTCTAAACTCTCAACATTCAACTCCGAACTCCCAACTTCCCATGAAAGCCCTCTACCTCGACTGCATTTCCGGCATCAGCGGCGACATGATGGTCGGCGCACTCCTCGACCTCGGCGTGAAACCCAGCGCGCTCGAATGGGAGCTGGGCAAGCTGCACATCGGCGACTTCCACATGCACTATGACCGCGCAAAGCGGAAGGACATCGAGGGCGTGAAATTCGACATCCACGGCGGCGCGACGCATGTGGAGCACGGCACGCATCAGCATGATTGCGGGCATGATCACGGGCACTCGCACGAGCATGGGCATGAGCATTCGCATGAATGCGAACACGGGCATTCACACGAGCACGGCGAAGAGGGGCACGTGCATCATCATCACGAGCACGACGACGATCCGGAGCACAAGCACGCCCATGCACCCGCCGAGGGACACGCGGCGCTGAAGCACACGCACGAGCACGAGCACGCCCAGGAAGACCACGCCCACACGCACGGGCATTCGCATGGCGAACATTCGCACAGCCACGACCACGATCACGGTGACGAATGCTGCGGCCACGGGCACAGCCATGAGCACGGTCACACAGACGAACACGCTCATGAACACGGGCACGAGCATGGCCGCACGCACCGCGAAATCCGCGCGCTCATCGAGGCCAGCGACCTCTCGCCATTCGTGAAAAAACACGCGCTCGGAATTTTCCGCCGCATCGCCGAGGCCGAGGGAAAAATCCACGGCATGAGCGTGGAGGATGTCCACTTTCACGAGGTCGGCGCGTTCGATTCCATCGCGGACATCGTGCTCTCGTGCGTCGGCATCGAGGCGCTCGGTGTGGAGAAGGTGTTCATCTCCGCGCTGCACGACGGCCACGGCACGGTGAAATGCGCGCACGGCATCTTCCCGGTGCCCGCGCCCGCGACAATGGAGATTTTGAAGGGCATCCCGCTGGGGCAGATCGACGAGCCGCATGAGCTCATCACGCCGACCGGCGCAGGCATCGCCGCGGAATTCGCCTCGGGCTTCGGCCTCATGCCCGCGATAAAAATCGAGCGCATCGGCTACGGCCTCGGCACGCGCGAACTCGCGAACCGCCCGAACGTCCTGCGCGCCGTGCTCGGCGAACTCGCGTAAATTTTCACCCGCGCCGCCATGCCCGGCTACGAGACCGACACCGTCACGCGCATCGAGACCAATCTCGACGATGTCTCGCCGCAGGTGCTCGGCGCGGTGATGCAGCAGCTCCTCGCAGCGGGCGCGCTCGACGTGTGGTTCACGCCCGTGCAGATGAAAAAATCGCGCCCCGGCACGATGCTCTCCGCACTGTGCGACGAGGCCGCGGTGGAAAAAATCGCGGATATCATTTTCACCGAGACGACCGCATTCGGCCTGCGCGTGGAAAAAATCGCGCGGCTCAAACTAACGCGCAAATTCGAGACGGTGAAGACGGTGCACGGCGAAGTGACGGTGAAGCTCGGATTCAAAGGCGAGCGCCTGCTGCAGATCGCACCGGAGTTCGAGAGCTGCCGTGCGATTGCCGAGCGTGCAGGCGTGCCGCTGCGCGAAGTGCAACTCGCGGCGACGGAAGTTGCGCGTGCTACGTTCCAAGCCCGGTAGGTGCGAGCTGACGCCCGCACCTCCGGGACATCGGACTGGCGCTTCAAAATCGCGGCAGCCGCGAGCGGAAGCTTCCGGGTGGAGCACGCGACTTGCGTGCTGTCTGCGGCGACCCGCCGCAGACACCCGATGCGCGCGTGTTCCTGAGCGGTGTTCAGATCTGAGAGCGCACAAATTTGGAAGTCCGGTGTGTTTTCTTACACGCCACGCAGTGTTTCCGGCGGGTCGCCGGAAACAGCACGCGAGTCGCGTACTCCACCCGGGAGTCGCTGTGGCTCACCAGCGTGATTTTGATGCGGCAGCCCTGCTGCAGAGCAGCTTCCGGCTTGCCGAGCGCGGGCGCGGCTCACATCTTCCGCGCCCTCATGATTGAACGCTACACGCTGCCCGAGATGGCGGCCATCTGGACAGAGCAACGCAAATACGAAATCTGGCTCGAAATCGAGACGCTCGCCTGCGAGGCGCAGGCGGAACTCGGCCACATCCCCGTCGAGGATGCGAAGACGATCCGCGCAAAGGCGAAGTTCGTCCTATCGGAGATCATGGAGATCGAAAAGCGCACGAATCACGACGTGATCGCGTTCCTGGAGAACGTCGCGAGCTACGTCGGCCCCGCGTGCCGCTGGATGCACCAGGGCATGACGAGCAGCGACGTGCTCGACACCACGCTCGCCGTGCAGACCGCGCAGGCGTCGGACATTTTGCTGAAGGATCTCCGCGAACTGCGCGAGGTGATCGCGAAGCGTGCGAAGGAATTCAAGATGACGCCGATGATCGGCCGCAGCCACGGCATCCACGCGGAGCCGATCACGTTCGGGCTGAAGCTCGCGCTGATGTATGACGAATTTGGCCGCGCGCTCGAGCGCCTGGAGCAGGTGCAGCCGCGCATCCGCGTGGGGAAAATCAGCGGCGCAGTCGGCACGCATGCGCACCTCGATCCGCACGTGGAATCCAATGTCTGCAAGACTCTCGGCCTCACGCCCGCGACGCTCGCGACGCAGGTCGTGCAGCGCGACCGCCATGCGGAATTTCACACCGTGCTCGCGCTCATCGCATCCTCGATTGATCGCTGGGCCACCGAGTTCCGGCACCTGCAGCGGACCGAAGTGCTCGAAGTGGAGGAATACTTTTCGCCAGGCCAGAAGGGCAGTTCCGCGATGCCGCACAAGCGCAACCCGATCACCGGCGAAAAACTCAGCGGCCTCGCGCGCCTCGTGCGCAGCAACGCGGTCGCTGCACTGGAGAACGTCGCGCTGTGGCACGAGCGCGACATCAGCCATTCTTCCGTCGAGCGCGTGATTTTCCCCGACTCGTGCACCCTCGTGAACTACATGCTCACGCTGCTCCGCAAGCTCGTGGACCGGCTCATCGTGTATCCCGACAACATGAAGCGGAACCTCGAAATCACGCGCGGGCTCTACCATTCGCAGACGATCCTGCTGAAGCTCACCGAGCGCGGCCTCGAACGGAAGACCGCCTACGAAGCCGTGCAGCGCGCCGCGATGAAGACATGGCAGGGTGACAAATCGCTGTTGGAAAATCTCGTCGTCGAGGAGGAGATCACCGCGAAGATTCCGCCGGACGAAATCGCGAAGCTCTGCTCGCTGGAGCATCATTTCCGCTGGGTGGACGACACCTTCCGCAAACTCGGGCTGGCGTAATGCCTATGCGGCACTTGAGTGCCGCTCGTCTTGAGGGCCAAAGGCCCGGCCACATGCCAGCCCAGGGCAAGCGAGGCACGAGCGCCGCCCTGGGTATCGCATTCAAAAACGACAAAGCCCTGAAGGGGCGCGACAACTTGTGTGCCGCCCTTTCAGGTTAGTTCTTCTTGCGGTTTTCCCAAGGCGTTGCCCTGGGCTGGCATGTTGCGCACCTCTGGTGCTCGGATGCCGTGCGCTTCCGAGAGCGATGTCGCGTCTCATGGGAGCAGAGTCCGTATGCGTCGCGAGTTTCCCTTCTTTCCCGCTCGCCGTCGCGCCGCGTGAATCCGCACAGTGACGCGATGCGTACCGTTGCCCGAGTCTTTGCCTACCTGCGCCGCCATCCGGGAATGGCGGCGGGCACGATGCTGTGCGCGATTCTTTCGACGCTGATGGTCACGGTTTTCCCGAAGGTCACGCAGCTCGTCGTGGACGACATCCGCAGCGGGCGCGGCGACCGGCTATGGTGGCTCGTCGGCATCGGCGCGGCGGCGTTCTTCGTGCGCGATGCGTTCAATGCGCTGCGGATTATTTTGAACAACACCTTCGAGCAGCGCGTGATTTTTGATCTGCGCAGCGATCTCTACTCGCACATCCAGCGGCTACCGCTGCGGTGGTTCGACGATCGCGCGACGGGCGACATCATGACGCGCCTGCTCGAGGACGTGACGGCAGTCGAGCGCATGTTGATTGACGGCATCGAGCAGGGCGCGGTCGCCGTGCTGCAAATTATCATCGTGGGCGCGATGCTCTTTTACTACCACGCGAAGCTCGCGTGGCTTGCGCTGATTCCGGTGCCGTTCCTCATCCTCGGCGCGCTCTGGTACACGCTCACCGCGCCGAAGCGCTACCGTGTGCAGCGCAAGGCGGCGTCGGCGATGAATGCGCTGCTGCACGACAACCTCGCAGGCATCCGGCAGATCAAAACGTTCGTCCGAGAGGACGAGGAGCACGCGCGGTTCAACGACGTGAGCGGCAAGTCGCGCGACGCGTCGCTGGGCATCATGCACGTGTGGGCGCTCTACAATCCCGCGATGACTTTTCTCGCTGCGGTCGGCTCCGTGCTCATGCTCGGTTTTGGCGGGCAGGAGGTCGTTGCGGGAAGATTGGGCTTCGGCGAATTCACCGCGTTTTTGCTGCTCGTCGGATTTCTTTACGAGCCGGTCGGCAAGCTGCATTCGCTGAACCAGCTCGTGCAGTCGGGCCGCGCCGCGGGCGAGCGCATCCTCGAAATCCTCGACGCGCAACCCGAGCCCGACGAGGCGGAGCATGCACCGGCGATCACCGTGCGCGGTGATGTGGAATTCGAGGACGTGAGCTTTTCCTACAGCGAGGAATTGCCGACCTTGCGGCACATTTCGCTGCGCGCAAAACCGGGCGAGACTATCGCGCTCGTTGGCCCGACTGGGGCGGGAAAAAGCACGCTCGTGAACCTCATCACGCGTTTCTACGAATACGACGACGGCGAGATCCGCATCGATGGCACGCCGCTGCGCGATCTGCCGCGCGCCGTGCTGCGCACCGCGGTGGGCATGGTCACGCAGGAGAGCTTCCTCTTCAACGGCACGGTGCGCGACAACCTCCGCCTCGGAAAACCCGATGCGAGCAACGAAGAGATGTGGCGAGCGCTCGCGGACGCGAATGCGAAGGCATTCATCGAGCGGATGCCAGAAGGGCTCGACACGATAGTCGGCGAGCGCGGCGTGAAGCTGAGCGTCGGCGAGAAGCAGCGTGTCTCAATCGCGCGCGCGCTGCTGAAAGATCCGCCGATCCTCGTGCTCGATGAGGCGACAGCGAGTGTGGACACGGAGACCGAACGGCTCATCCAGCAGGCGCTCGATCGGCTCATGGAAAAGCGCACATCATTCGTGATCGCGCACCGGCTTTCGACCGTACGGCACGCGGATCTCATTCTCGTGCTGGAGCGCGGACGCATCGTCGAGCGTGGCACGCACGATGATCTGCTCGCGGGCGGCGGCGTGTATGCGCGGCTGTGCGCGGGGAGTTTTCTCGCGGAGAAATAGGAGCGCCGCGCGTCCCCGG
>Ga0315909_10002273_pt1 | contig 24831 bp, 30 predicted proteins | sample LakEriMetagenome_11_FD_203527 | JGI IMG/M metagenome (GOLD analysis project Ga0315909, IMG submission 203527) | Freshwater fungal communities from buoy surface, Lake Erie, Ohio, United States - Buoy 2 MA125 | ecosystem: Environmental > Aquatic > Freshwater > Lake | place: USA: Lake Erie, Ohio...
GGCTGGCTTTTCTTCCGTTTTGTTTTTGATTTTGACATAATCGTAATTGTTTGCAGGGTTTCCGAGTTCGGCAATGATTGTCGGCATTGAATATGCGTACTTGTTCAACGCCCTTCGGCATGATTTCATTGACCAGTATTTGCGCGACTTCATTACACGAACCTTTAACCTGAGTATGAAATGATATTTGTACGCGGTGAACTGAACTTCCTTTCCTTCGGCAACAAACTTCCGCGTGTAAGGTGTTGCGACAATTGCGTAGGGCTTCATCATCTGTTGTACCTTCGTTTCTCAAATTGTTCTTTTGTGCCAGCATCATAGGCTCTGTGACATTCAAAACACAGCAACTGAATGTTATTCTGATTCAATCGCTGGTCTGGGTGCGCTCCCTTTCCTTTGATGTGGCTGAAGTAAAATGTTCGCGGTTCATCCCCTAAATTGGCAAGGCAATTGACGCAGTAATGCGGTCGTGTTTCCCATATAAACAGAAACAACTCCCTTTCGCCCGTGCTTTTGGGCTTCCATTTGACCCTATTTTTAGGCGATTTGCCGTGTTTTTCCCCATCCGCTGGGGTATTTACCCACCCTTTGCCCTTTAAAGGCTTAAAATCGGGGCTTTTGGGGTTGGCTTGGGCTGTCCTTTTCTTATTGCAAACGGGGCAAAGAAGGTGCTTTCGGTTCACTATTGGGCGAATGCGTTTGCATTCGGAGCAAACATCGGGTCTGTTTAGTGGTTTATGCGTTTGCATCGGGTAGTTTTTCAAAGTGTGTGCGTCCGTCTTTAATCACAAGCAGATACCTTCCAGTTGCATCGGTCATTATTATTTTCACTCGCTTCCCTTCAACAGCAGTTAAAAGCGAGCATTCGTGAATCTTGTGAATGTATTGAATAACCTTCACAACATCATCCCTGACAATTACATGACCGCTTCCAGTTTCATGTATCTCATAAATCGGTTCAATCATTGTTCTTGTTTTTGTAGTTCAATAACACTTATCAGTTCCTCGCTTGAAATGATGCCTTGTGCAATCTGACCAACAAGCCCTTTCGGTGTTTGAAAGAATTGTTCCATCAGGTTAATCGTGGCAATATTCATGCGCTCTGGATTGCGTACATATCCGCGTGTGGTTGCAATTGTTCTGTTCAGATACCTTGCGAGTTCATACAGCCGTCTGTTCCGCATCACCATCAATTGTTTGATTGTTGCTTTTTTCATTTGCTATTATCGCCTCCTTTACGATTTCTTTGATTGTTTGTTGGATTACTGATTCAGAACCAGCATTGGTATCTTGAATCATTTTCTTAATTGTTATCTCGCTTGCGTTTGTGTTGAGCAGTATCTCTGCTTTCTGTCGTGCGATAACCTTCATGTGAAGATTGTTCTTGTACTCCTTATCAAAAGGAATCAAATCATTTTCCTTCATATACTCCCATGCCTTGCTCCAATCCCAAACGAAAGGGAATGTTCCGTGTTCGTTTCTGAATGTAAGCAAAGCAAGGTATGACTCCTTTCCTCCGCGCGGATTTGTAATGCCTTCCTCAATCTGCAATGCAACGCTCTTGACTGGCTGGTTTGCTTTCCATGAGTTAAGCGCACGAGCAACAAATGTTTTATCCATCTGTCCGTAATGCTCAACTCCGTTTGCAATTGCATAATCAAATGCGTCTTTGATTTCGGTCATGTTTAGTTTACCGAAGTAACGAATGATGAATCGTGCGAGTTCATTGAGTGTGGCAACATCGGGCGGTGTTCTTATGCCCGATGTCTTTGCCACACCTAACAACGCAAGTTCAATTGAGGCTATGCCTTTTTCGGCTGAATCATCAACCTTGCTGATACTTTTGTTTGAGTTGTTCATAGATGTCTTGGTATGTGGTGTTTTGCATTAACAATGTTTTCTCATTCAAAGGGAACACATCAGCCCATCCGCTTCGTATTGACTTGTCCAGAATAGCGACAGCAACTTGCGGATTTGAGTTACTCAATATCTGGATGCGCTTAATGAGCCTTTGTATTGCTCCTTCTGTGTTCGGCACTCGCTTCGCTTTCCTTACATTGAGCCACTCCAATGATGTTTGGTAAAGTGTATCATCTGCGAAGGCTTCGCGGAGCAACGCAACTGCAATGTCGGAATCAGTTTTCTTTTTTACAATTACTGGCTTCGGCTCTTCTGTTGCTTGCTTTACCTTTTCCTTCTTCGGCTTTCTTTCCTTCTTCGGCTTTTCTTTCTTCCCTTCCGACCATCGTGAGTGTGCTGCATTTCTTACAGCGTTCATTCTCTTGTGCCTCTTTTCCAGAAACGCATTCACATAAAGGCTGTAATAGTGTCCATCGGGCAAGCCTTCAATCTGGAATAATTCAACACCGATTAGTCTATTTTGAATCAATGTAACTCCAATCGTAAGTGCTGGCAATGTGACTCGGTCTGCAATGCCTTGCATCTTTATCACTCCATTGTTTTCAATACCATACAACAACAACTGAATCCACGCGAACTCAAAATGGTCTGCGTACTTGTAATCGGATGTCAGTTCTTTGTAATCAATATCGGTTCTGTAATCTTTGAACGGAGTGTAGATGATTGCATCTGTGACCGTCATCTTTGGTTTTGCTTTCATAGGCTGTCAAGTATTTGGTTGTATTGTGGTGTGATTGTTACTGCTTTTGGTTCGGGTGCTTTGATTGCGTGTTGGCAATCATTAAAGATAGGGCAATCCATACAACGCTTGTACGATGGTCGCGGAATGAAACCAGTCGCCATTTCCATACCAATGCGCTCGCGGATGTTTTCAATCCTTTGCGCGTGTACTTCATTCGTTTCTGGTTGTGGCATCACGACTTCAAAGAACTCTGCATCCACATCGTTCTGCGAACTGAATACAAAATAATAGAAAGGCAATCCGAGCATAAACTGATAGTGCATTGGCTGAATGTGGTGCTTCATCTTATATTCAAAGCCATCCAACGCCCAGCCACTATCATCCCACTTGTCGTATAGTTTACCGCTATACTTCAAGTCAATTATGATTTCGCGCCCTTTGTACAATGCAATGATGTCAACAATAAGCGAGCATCCATCCTTTTCAACTCTCTTGCCTACCTCCAGAATCTCAATGCCGAGTTCCTCGCAATGCTCAATGAAGTTCATTGCTTGCGATTCTGCTCTTGTGTATTCTGCTTTAGGCAATCCGTCCTTCTTCAATTGTGGTTGTGGTGGCTCTTCACCTTCGTTCACATAACCAGTCGCGCGGTACTCAAAATATTTTCCGAGCAACATCGCTTCGCTCGGTTCGTCCTTGACTGATTTCTTGATGTACTTTGCATCAAACAGCAATCCGCATTCATATCCCATCGCATATTCGATGTAGGCTTTCAGTAATGATTGTGAAATTGTTTTTGTGTATTTCATAGAATGTACCTTCGTTTAAATGATAAATCAATTCTGTGTTTGTGTTTCTCCATGAACTCCGTGTATTCTTTTCCGTGCAAAGGAAAGCAAAGATGGTCAATGAATGTTGTCTGTATTGGGATTCTAATTATGCTAATGTAATCCCATGCAGCCTCTGGATATGACAATGCGCTTGGGTGAACATTGCGGATGTATTCTCTTGCCTCTCTGTAACGATAGAAACAAGCAGGTTGAATCATTACACCGCGTTCACATTGTACTGCATAAAGGTTACGATACATCTTGACCTCCTTTCCTTTCAACCTCTCTGTCCTTTGCTTCAATTAATTCTTGCAGCAACTTTACTAAATTTTCGTACTGAATTACGATTTGTTTTGCTTGCTCCTTCATTCTAATGAGTTCGGCAAGTGCTTGTTTTGAATCGTCAGTCATGGTTGTTCTGTTTTTGTTTTTGCGATTTCTTTGTTGAGGTATTCAATGCACATATCACCGCGCTCTTTGCTGAAGGTATGCACTTTCTCTTTAATCGATGAAATGATTTGATTTGTTTCTTCTGATAGTGCGTGTGGCATCAATCTTTCAATCAATTCAAGTATGGTAACGACTTGCTCTGGTTGGATTGGCGTGGTGGCTTGCGTTGTTGCGTGGCTTGTTTCTTTATTCATTGAGCCGTCTGCTTCCTCTGCTGTTGTTGTTTCATATCCAGCAGCGTTCATGATGTAACCAATAAGGTTTCTGTAAGCCTTGCCGATTGCCCTTGTCTGCGACATTGATGCAACTGCATACATATCGAAATCGGTCTTTCCAGATTCTGCGTTAGTGCATACTGCATGACCTTGCCCGATAATGTTGCCAGTATTGATTGACTTCAAATCACATGAGCATTCGTAAGCGTAGTAAGGAATGATTGTGTATTCATCTGCAAGCATCATGTTTTCCTCAAACAATGTTTTGTTCGTGGTTGACATAAACACTTTGAGTGTAGTGTACTTTCCGTTCCGCCCATTCATTTCCACTTTCTTCTTCAGTACATAAAGCAATTCATTCTGTTGCTCTATTCTGATTGGCTTGCTTGCGATTGGTACAATGCCGAAGTTCATGCCAGCGAACTTCCATCCATCGGTCATTGCATAGTGCCTTCCTTTAATCTCTACGCTTAACTTGTTCTGTTGAATGTAGGCTTTCAACCTCAACCCGAATTGCATAATCTTTGCAGGGTCAATCATTGAAATGAGTTTGCTTTCACTACCTTCACCAGAAACAGCAACCTCATGGGTTGCTGTCTGGTCAGGGGCTGTAATGATTCCCTGCTTCGATGTTGTTTCTTCTTTCATTTATTTTAATCCGTTTGCTTCGTTCCTCATTTTGTTCGCAAAGTTTCTTGCGCTGTTTTCGTCCTCTGACTCTTTGTAAATATGTCCGATTCCGCAATTCTCGCCATCCACTTTCATTACAACTTGTGCAGCAGCATAATATCTTTCGCCATTCATAAATGCTTGATGCGTTACTACATTATCATCTTCGCATGGATTGCAATTGTATTTCTCTTTCGCTTGCTGTATAGCGAGTTCAATATCAATTCCGCTTTCAATGGTTACACTACCATCGCTGTAAACGGCAACTCTGGAAAGGTTCTGCATTGAGTAGCACATCAATTGAGTAACGATTAAAGAGTACAGCGTCTTGTCTTTCAATTCTCCAGCACCCTTCTTCAGTACATCAATCATCTTGTCTTCGTCACCACTCCCGCTTTCCTTCCTCCAATTGTAAACCTTTTTGTGTGAATTCGCTTCGATGAATGTCATTGATGATGTCATGCGTATGTTATTCTTTACAGCGTTCAGCAATGACATTTCAAAGTGTGTGCATACATCATCAATCCTTATTCCAGTCTTTCTTTCAAACTCTTCATGCACCTTTATAGGGTCAAGTTCATCTGAGTGTCCACCGATAAAGTCGCGGTGAAACAACAGCGTGAGTTCAACTGGTGATTGTGTTTGGTACTCGCCTTCCCAAATTAATCTTCTTTCTGTTTTGTTTTTCATTTTGTTTTTGTGTTTGCGATGTTTATTTGTTTGAATTATTTTTTTTCCACTCTTGTATTGTTTCGTTCATGATTGCGACAACATTCATTCTGTTGAACACAACTTTGTATTCGTTGGTCTTTAGATTCATGTACGCAATCTTCAGTACTAAGTCGTCAACTGACATAGTGAACTTTCTGTACTTCAATCCATCATCGTCAATGTCAACTGTCGTTGTTCTGATTTTGTAAAATGGATTCGAGTTCGCTGATGATGTGCCAGCGTACACTTTAGTTTCTCCGTCTTGCTTTATGCCGTAACTTTTTTTACCGCTTTTGTAGGCGCATGAATTGATTTCAACCCATAAAGGAAATTGTCTGCTCATTTTGTTTGGATGTTTTTATTGTTAGTGTTTATTGATTGATTTGTTTCTGTGTTTGAAAAGCGGGCGAGGCATCACCCTCGCCCTTTCAAACATCACTCATGTAAATTGGAAATGCACTTCTCCGTCAAGCACATTTTCATCTGCGCTTTCAATCTGCTTGTAAATCTTTGCAATCAAGTGTTCGGCAATCTTTGTGGAGTTGTTTTGCATTCCGCTTGGTAGGTTCTGAAGTTTTTGCATGAAGAAACTATTTGTCGGGTTCGTGTTATATCCCCACATCACTTCGCTTCGCTTGAAAGCGGTAGCCTCAGTCACTTGTCCGTATCCATATGACCAGAATGATTTTCGTTCAAGCCATGCGAACCAATGTCTGCGAAACATTGAAGGGTGTGCGATTGCATACAACATTGAGTTCGTGTCAAGCACTTCATCGCTTGACTTTATCTTGACCGTGCATACTGACCTAACAACTCCCTTGCTTTTATCTCCGTGCTGTTTGCTTGTGTAAGCAGCGTAAAGATTAATTCTGTAACCTTGTAACTGCAATTCATTAACGATTGAATAAACAGCGCATCCGTATGCAATCATTGCGTCTGTACTCATTCCTCCGCTGATGCAAGGGTCAAAGTATAAGTCAATAATCTTTCCGCGCTTCTGTGCTGTGGTGCGCTTCATTTGCCTCATTGAATCGGGCTTGCCTTGCAGATACCTTCCCAGATTAACAGAACCACCAGCGACAGCGTTCTTGAAGTTAATCTTTGTGCCATCACCTTGCGGTTGAGGTAGGTTTGCAATCATCACTTTTGATTTTGCAATTCCGTCTTCCCATATCTTTTCGCTTGTAAGATATTGGTCAGCCTCTTGCATCGTATCGGTGAGCGTGAATTCTTTTCTATCCGCGTCTGTGCCTTCACTTGCATTTTCGGCTTCAGCATTGCGCGTTGTGTTGTTTATCCATGTTCTGAAATCCACCACCGAGTCGAAGTACTGGTTTTCGTAATTATTCTCTTGTCTGATTTGCATGATGTTTGTTTTTGATGTTTTGATGTTTGTGTGTGGCGTGAAGGGAATCAATACATTCCCTTCACTTGATTACGGATTGTTTCTGGCGCACCTTTCAGCACCACCATGTCAACTACTTCGCTCTCGGTGAACCCTGCTGCGAGTAACTTCGCTCCGTTGATTGATGCGCGAGGGCTTACAATGAATTCTGGGTTAACCTCTTTAATCTTGTGGCGAAGACGCTGAACCAATCTCGCCCAATCTCTGTTACCGCAAATATCCATTTCAAGTTCCTCATCGTACTTGAAATGAATCATAGCAAATCTGTCTGTGGTCGCCTTGTCTATCTGTTGGCGACCTACATACTTCATATTCGCGCCATCGCCAGTTGTATTCGCGCAAGCAACTGCAATGAAGTCTTTATGCTTCTTTACATAAGTGCCACATGGAAATGTGACACCACTATTTGCAAGCGCAGCATTCATTGATGTGAACACTTCAGCACTACCAGCATCAATCTCGTCAAAGAGAAAGACACCGCCATTTTCGTAAGCGTTTCTGAATGCTGTGGTTGAATACTCGCCAGTCGCACTCATGTAGCCAAACAATTCATGTTTGCCAGTTTCGATTCCGCAACTGAGAGAGTAATAAGGAAGGCTCAATACTTCGGCAGCCTGATGCACGCTGTGCGTCTTACCAGCACCAGCCTCGCCAGTTATCCAAAGAGGAACTCTGGTTGTTAAGGCTCGCATGATTTTGTCAAACTGAAAGTGAGTGCGTCCAGTCGCACCCTTCATTTCATCATTGACATAAATTTCAACTTTGTGAGGTCGCTGTGCTGCGATTGCCTCAGTCACGACCTTGTTGATGGCATCCATCGCCCAGTCGTAATTCGGTTGAATCAATTTGCTGAGTGAAGGCGCAAGCATTTGCGCGAGTGGCATCATCGCATCGCTACCTTGTTGTTGTGTTGTCGCAGCGTTATGTAGTTGCTGCATCTCGTCTTTGAGTTCTTTAAGCATATCTCGTTCTTCTGTTTGTGATGTTTGTGTTTGAGTTTCTTGTGATGTTGTTTCTTCGGTGGTTTCCTCTTCTTCTTCTGTTTCTGTTTCTGCTCCCTTCTTAGCAAGGCACTTATTCAGAAACGCTCTGCGCTCTTCGGAGAGCGGCATCGCTGGGACGCTTCCAGATGTTGGAATCGTTTGAACTTTGTCTGCGGTGATTGTGCCTTTAATTTTAACGGCATTAATAAGCCGTTTCTTCATTCCTCTTCTAATGATTGAGCCGCTGTGCATCCCACTCCATTCAGAGGGCAGAACATTGCTTTCAATCAGATTCTTTGCTGCATCGTCTGTGGTGTTGTACAGACATTCGCCTCCGTTGTGGATTGGGTTGATTGCTTTGATTACTTTGATGTAGATTGACATGGTGATGTTTTTTAATTGTTTATAATGTTTGGAGTTATTTAATAAAGTTTCTACTGATTGTATTAGCGATTTCGGTTGCTTGCGTTCTCGCAACTTCATTCATTGCGCTATTCAATGTTTTTTCAAAGATTCGTAACTCTGTTTCGCAGAACTTTTCAGTAAAGCGAATTTCGCGCATAATGCGTTCAACTCTGTTTTCAATAGTTAGTTGAGTTTCCGACTTTGTGATGTTTTGATTTTTCATGATGTTTGATGTTTTTAAATTAGTGATGTTTGAATTGTTGCAATGTAGGGTGAATTCGATTCAAGGCGCATCATCGTCATGTGACAAGCATCATGACGCATCCACCGCCCTACATTGTGTGAAGATTGTTTGCAGCGATTCGGCAACCAGATACCGAATAAAAGCGAGTGGATTGAAAAGCGCACTCTGTTAAGTTCCTCAACCTCCCTTAATGTTAATCTCCCGACTAACAACACACTGCTGCATTATCAGATTTCATTGCTCGGATTAACCGATTCGGGGTAACGATTGAAAAGTTGTTCAACCCCTACTTAACAATGACCTCCGCAGAGCGGTACTGAGTTTCCTCTTGGTCTGTCATATTGGCTGTTACATCCCGTCCGCAGTTTCGTGATTCAGGTGTTGAACTTTTGCTTTGCACCTTAACGCATCACTACCTTGACCGCTTGCTTAAATGTAACCCCAAAATTTCAAAGAACATTGCCCCGTTGGGCTTGAATTCAATGAGGCAATATTAATATATAATACTATAGGTTGTATCATTTATTTTCTAAATGCTTGAAAATCAACCCAATAATTTTCCTAAAAAGGGATAAAATACCCTATTTTTGGGCAATTTTAGGGCAATTTCAAGCCTCCGATTTTCGCCAAAATATACCCTAAAAATAGGGCTAAAAATAACCAGAAAAATGTCCGCGTAAATCGGTGAAATTTGCTGACGCACTTGGCGATAATCTTTGTTGTAATGGTGCTAACTGAATCCTTTGTTGTTATCACCTTGCGGAGCGAATCAATTTCCGCCATGTAACTTGAAATGTCGGCTTGAATTCTGAAAAAGCCAGCCGTATCCTTTACAATTTTAATTGTCTGGATGCGCGGAACTGATTTTGTTTCTGTGTTTGTTTCTGTGTTTGTGATTTCTATGCCTTGTCCTGACTTCAAAAGCAATATGCTGTCACATATTGTCATGAATTTAGCGGAATCAAACAAGCCAGTCGCAGTCGCAGTCGGAATTTCAATCGTATCTCTCAGGTAGATTGTGTCCGATGTTGTGACGCGACTGGTTGTTTGTTCGGTCTGCAACACTTTCGGGCAACACGAAGTGAATGCAAACGCAATAACTATAAATGCAAACGCATTTATCAATTTCATCCCTTAATTGATTTACCAATGGCACTACGAACCCCGATGAAGCCAAGCCCCATCAACACGAGTTCCATTGATGCCGAAAGGTTTTCTGTCTTCCAGTAATGAATGATTCCGAACACGACCAGCAAATAGCCAGCCCACATTGCGCGAGATTTGTACCATGCTTTTTTCATTTCGTTGTTTGTTTATTGGTTATAATTATTTTTCCGTAGTCACCATTCTTCATTTCGAGCGCACGCAATTCATTCATCAACTCATCTGTTGCTGGCTTCCAGATACCAGTTTCGTTTCTTTCAAAACCGCAAAGCACGCATCCCTCTGTGTTTTTGTGATTCACTCCGTTGTGCATTCTTACTCCAGTAAACCTAACGCCTCGTCCGTCCTCAACAGCCATCGTTGCTTCGTTGTTGAATATCAACGGCAGCACTCTTCCGAACTTCGGGCTTCTGCTCAATGTGAATTTGTATTCTCCCTCTGGGATTGCGGTCTGTCCGTATATCTTAACACCGATTGCACGCGCCACATCTTCAAGCGTGTAACAAGTAAATGCACTCCCGACAATTTCAAGTTTGCCGATAGTACATTGTAATGTGAAAATATCTCTGGTGATTTTTATTTCAACGCCCATCCTCTATGTGTTCTTTGATTATCGGCATCCCGTTTCTGTAAAGAGTGTATTTCATATTCTCAATATCTCTGGAGTTCTTGCTTGTCGCGTGTTCCAGCCCCCTGAGTTTCTCTGTTTGGATTGCTGAATCAGTATGAATGTCTTGAAGAAATCCATTCATCTGTTTAATGTCGTCCTGTATTTCTTCTTTGAATTTTCTCTCTGAAGAAACATAATCACTTATCATTATCGTTATGACAATGCTCATGATTGAAGCAACAACAGAAACAATGACCTTTACATTTATGACAAATTGGTTTGACATAATCATTGCGAATATTTTTAAGCCCAACTAATTGACCGCAGCAAGCCTTGTCCATTTGGATAACCCTGCTTGACATAATCGGTTGTGTATTGCATTGTGTTTTTGAAATACGAATCAACATCATCGGTGACAACCATATTCACTTTGAAGTCTGTAAACTCTGGTGAATTGACTTGCATCTGCGCGATTATGTTTGCGATTGTTCTGATTGTTTCGTAACCTGACAATAAGCGAAGGTCTGCAAGTTGTTTCGCTTCAGCCTTTGTCATTAGTCCTAAATAATTCGGCATCGTTATCAGTTTTTATAATGTAAGACATCAAATGTGTATTGCGTAATCACATCGGCAACATCAGTTAATTGAATAGCAAGTATAAGCCACAATGATGATGTTGTTGATTTGCTACCAGAAAAAACAACGCTACCAGTACTACCACCAAGCGGAGCGAGTGCGCCTTGCTTTGCTATGTAGTTAGTAGTTGAGTTAAGCCACTTAATATACATTTCAAACATTAAAGTGACAGCACCGCCTTGAACATTGAATAATAAAAAATCGCCTCCGATTTCATTGGAGGTATTAAGGTACAAAGAATAGTTTTGCGATGCGCTTGCGCCAGTTGTTTTTCTGTGCATCATGATTATATGCAGCGCGTCATTCAATCCGATTGTATCTGGGTTAATTTCAACAGAATGCACTATTGTATTTACAAGCGTTCCAGTATGTGTCTTTAATCCAGACTGCATACTCAACGGATAAACTCTTTTCTGCGCTGAATTAAATGCAGTCCAATCGGCAGCACTTAACAATCCTTTCTGGCTTCCGTTTGCTGTCTGTATATCATCGCTTCCGTTTGTGTGTGATGATGCGTGCGCGGTTGGCGTTCTTGCATTTGTCATTCGAGCATCATTATCTCCGACTGCAACTGGCTCCGCTGGGTCAACTGGTGCTGTTGAAAGTTTGGCGATTCCCTTCACCGTTGTTGATGCGTCAGGAACGCTTGACGATGGTAGATTCTTCCATGTTCCATCATCAGCAGCAAACTTTGTTCCATCTGGAGTGCCAGTAATTTTATCTTGCTTGTCGTCAATCTGTGATTGCAATGCGCTGTCAGCACCTTCTCTGTCGGATATTTCCTGTGATACAATTGATGCTAACGCACCAACGCTTCCAGCAACTGGCAATACAAGGCTTTGATTCACTACATCAAGTGAGGCGTAGATGTTTTTCTGGTCTGCTGATAATGTATTGAAATCATCAACCCCATTGCCGACAACAATATAATTTGCGTCTGTAACAAGCGCACATTCTCCATTCAGCAAAACTGGGTTTTCTGCAACCCATTGCGCTGATGTTCCTCTCCTTGTTTGTATTGGTACAACTATTTGTGTCATGGTGTTCCTCCGTCAAATATTACATCGTAATCTTCGTAAAGCGAATCAGGCGCACCGCCATCAATTCCGCTTATTGTAATGCAATCGCCTCCATCACCGCAGCCCTCGCACGGAACGCACTCTGTCGGTGTGAACAGCACATCTTCTGACTCATCAGATATTGTGAGTGAAACTGGTAAGTCAGAAACAAAGTGATTGAGTTGTATGGTGAATTTCTTTAGCGCGTACTCTTCTTCAACATAACCTTGTTCAACATAGTTTTCAATCGTTATTGAAACAGATTGCAAATTGAATCCAAGCAATATCAATGCTTCGAGAATCAGGTCTGATGCACCTTCTCCGTGAGGCAATATGCCGAGTTCGTAATCGTTTCCGTTTATTTTTATAGAAACAATTTCGTGGTCTATCTCAGCATAATATTCTGCAACATAACATCTGTAACCATAAACTGGTCTGATGATATTGCAAATATCAACATCGGCAACAATCTGATTCCTTACAATTACATCAACGCTTGTCATGGAACGCTTATGAATTCAGTTATCGGTGAATTGATTTCTGCAATTGAAATGTCGCTTATGATTGTAGTCTGCACTCCGTCAACTGCTCCAACGCTGGTTTCGGTTAATTTGATTTCAGCGCACAGCACTCCTTCTTTTTTCTTCTGAGTAAGTGTGCGACTTAATTCAATTGAATATTCAGACAATGCGCTGTCCGTGTCGTCAATCGTCAGGAAACCACCAGATGGGTTCAGCGAATACATTGCAACTGCATTTCGGCTTCCTTTAAAGTAAAGCACGATAATCATTCCGACAATCGCTGTCGTGTCATATCGTGGTCGGGATGCTGAAGGTGTCCAGTATGTAACATCACTCAGGCTTGTTCCGCTTACGGACGATGCGTTTGCATATTCATAATAAACGCCACCATCATAAACGACATCGCCAAGCGAATACTCTTTGTTCTTGCGGTAACGCTCGTGAGGTTTGTACAGAACAAACTTCACGAACTTACTTTCGCTGCTGTGTATGATGCTCATTTTTTAAATGACTTCTTGTGAAATTTCAATTGCTCTGCAAGCCCAAAGTGCGCCTCCATATGCTGTTCCGAGTCCAATGAAAACAATGTATTCATGCTTGCTGCCATCAAGCGTGTATGTTCCTGCTGCTACCGATGGTGATGCAGTAAACTCTCCTTCTACAAGCCCAGTATATGTTCCGCTGTCTGCGATTGTGATTTGCATTGTTGTGCCTCCCTTTGGTCTTATTGCAAATTTATTTCCTGTTCCACCGCCAGAGTTTAAAGCAATTAACGGGCTACCAGCACCAGTATGGTCAATTTCAAACATTGTGCAACTAACCAATGCAAACGCTTCTGGAGCAGTCATTAGGTCAATAGTATCTGATGTAGTTGCGATTTCATGTGTAACTCCATGATGATTTGTTCCGAAAGCCATATCACCTAATGGGGTGAATGTTCCAACCGCATCAACAGCATAAACCATCGCTCCTTGCATTCCAAATCCTTTGTCTGTGATACGATAAAAGGTGCGAGGTATAACATCGCCAGATGCTGCAAGCGCAAGGAATTCAGACCATATCAATTCAATATATTGTAGCGGAGTTCCAACAACAGCGTCAAGGTGTGCGCGGATTTCTGCTGCGCTCACTTGGTCGGCTGTTCCTCTTGCAAGATATGCGTCTGTGTTTTTGACATGAGCAAGCGCACCCTCTGAAACAATCTCCCATGTCAATGGGTCTGAGTCTGGAACGATGCCAGTTGTCGGTGAGCCAGCAATCAGAAAATAAATGTTTCCAGAATATGAAACATAGTTTGGAATTGCTGGGTCGTATGTCGCACCGTTGTCGTAAGGCTCAATGCTCCCTGCTGCTGCTTGGTTTGTTTTGTTGAGGTGGTCAATAATGTTCTCGAAGTTTTCATCAAGTTCTTCATGCGTCAACTCCGTTCCTTTTGTGGTGTGTCCAGCCTTAGTGATGAAGCGGAAAATAATGTCTTTGAGGCTCATTTTGTTTCTGTATTTTTTATGTTCGTGATACTGGTGTGATTCGTGGGAATGATTTTATTTTTATTCCAGAACATCCGCTTTCCCATAACGGATAGTCTGTTTTGTTTTCTTCAAGAAACTCAATCAGCAATCTTGCGTATGCAGATGCAAGTGAGCGTGATTCGCTTGCGATTCTTACAATTGATTTTTCAGATGATGGTTGACTGAATTCATTTGTCTTTTGAACGAATCCGTAAGCGGAATCTGTCGCGCCTTGTCTTTGCATTACATACCTTGCGTGGCTGTAATAAACCAGAACTGGTTTGATGTATTTCAACAGCGTTTGATTCAATTCTGTATCCATGTTTTCAATGACATCAGCAATCAATTCTTTGTTGATTACATCAGGCAAATCAAATTGCTGCGCTTGCTTAACATACGGCATGACCATAACTGGGTCGGTCTGAGTATGGATGTTTTCATACTCATAGAAATCCTCCTTGCTTATCAATAGTCTTTCATCCATTTGTTTCGGGTATTAACTGCAATGCTTCATCTTCTGTGAAACCGAATACAAGCCTGAGTGTCGCTCTTTTCTGTTGCGGTGTAAGGAATTGGTCAACCAATATTGTCTGCAATGCTTGTGTTCCTCCAACTCCGAGAGTTTCGACCAACAACTTTGTCGCTGCTTGTTGTTCTTGCTGCGCTGGTAAATTCAACAGCATTTGTCGCCTTTCGTTCAGCGTCATGTCTTTGTATAACTCAGCGTTGATTGTTTGCGGAACTCCTTGTATTGGCTGTATTGAAAAGTTCTTTGTCGGGTTGTCCTCTTGTTTGTGCCACCTTTCAAACATAACCGCAAACACCGCTTCCATAACAATACGCTCGTCTTTCGTGATGTCGGAATAAACATTCTTTGCGCCTTCTCGGTCATTCTTTTCTCCGAGCGCATTTGGTGTTGATACACCGAGCAGAATGTTTGGAATCATGAAACACCTAATGATGTTTTCGCGAACCGATTGCTCGGTATGCTCAAACAACTTGTCGTTGATTTCATTTTTTATCTGCTGTATGTTTGGCACTTCTTCATCGCTTTCAATTTCAAGGTGAATGACCTTTGCTCCATTGCGAACCCCTTGAAATGCTTTTATGTTTTCCAGATGCTCTTCAAGGTCTTTTTTATCCTCGAACTTTCCTTTCGTTGACCAGATTACTTGTGGCATGAAACCAGTCGTCACATTCCTATTGTTGTAATGTTTCAACTCGCCATCCGTTTGCACATCTTCGTAAATTGAATCAACTGGCGCAAGCGGATATGTGTCTGCGTCATTTGTGAAGTACATCACCTGACCTTTATATTTGTCAATTCCTTCTGCTGCTTCAATTTGTTTCAGCACTACTTCTGGGTCTGGATTGAAAATGTTTATTTCGTGCATCTTGTTTTCATCAATGCGCGAACCGAGTTTCTTTCCCCAGTCGTTGTACACTTTTACCTTCGACACATAACCAGTATCGTCAGGAATGCAAAGCCTCACGAACTCAAACGGAACATAATTCATCTCTGAAATTTCAAGCAATGAATTGTAGTTCACATGAATTGCAAAGCCTCCGAACATTGCGTAATCATCTGAAACCGATTTCAGTAATCGGTCAAATGTCCAACGCTTTGTATTGCAAATTGATGAGTAGAATGTTGGCTCTTGAAATCCGAGTCCTCGAATATATTTGCCGAATAATTTTACGCACGCTGATGCCGTTCCGCTTCCTTCAACAAGCAAACGCACTCTTTGCGGATATGCGTTGTCAACATCATATTTAATGATGCCTTGCGAGTTGTCATTCTTTAACTCAATTCGCGACTCAATTTGGGCTATTGTTGATTTCATTGAGTTTTGTTTTTATGTACTTTTTCAATTTCAGAAAATTGTACTTGCTCCATTCCTCTGCTGGAAATCCGTTCTGCTCGCAAACGGAAATGAGTTCTGCTTTTGTTTTTACTGAATCAATATACTCGACTGCTTCATTCAGTTTTACATCATCGCTTTTTTCTACGGTGCTTACGGCAACTGGCTGCTCTGGAATGAACTTGAAACGCTTTGCAAACGCAGGATAGTTCGCCAGTATTCTTTCTGCATCTGCATCGGTGAGGTTCTTGTTTGTAAAAACATTCTGCGTGTTCGGTTCAAACAGAACCACTTTGTCGTGAAGGATGTACTTTGATTTCATTTTCTTTGTTTTGAATAGGGCTTCGTTTTGAAAGTGTGAACCAAGTTTGTAGTAAGCATTCAGAATGTCGCCCTTGCAAGTTTTGCAAATGTCAGTTCCGAATAGTAACTTGATTGTCTTTGCGAGCGTGTCAACTGCTTTTGGGTCACTCAGGTCATTGTACCTGATTTCCATTGCTGCGCTCACCAGTTCTGTTTTTTCTGCTTCGTTCATCATTCAGCAAATGTAAATAATTTGAATAAAGAAACAAAGGGCAACCCCAATGAAGGAAATTGCCCTTTTGCTCGAATTCACAGCCCAGAATCAAAGCAATGCGTCCACAAGTGCTTTTGTAGTTGCGTAGTCGGTATCCCAGAGTGAGGAAGGCACATGACCTTCTTTTCCGAATTCACCAGACTTCAACTGAATATTGTATGCACCGAGTGTTTCTGCGTCAGCAACATTTCGCTCCATGACTTCAACATAAAGCCCTGCGTCAACTCCGTAGAGTTCAAATGCAGCGTCACCGTCTGTTCCTTTGAAGTTGTTTTCAACGATTGCGAGGAAACGACCTTCAACCATCTTGTCAAGTTGAAGTTTTACATCGGGTCCGTTGTTGAATACTTTGAACTGAACGATGTGGTCGTGTCCGATTGAGTACCTTGTTTTCACAAGTGAGTGGCTCGGTTCAACAGACTGCTGCTTTCCTTCAAACACATAACCAACTTTCGTGGCAGCAAGGTTTATTGCTGTGTAAAGGTTTGGATTCACGCCATCGGGAGTAAGCGATTCAATGTCATCAAAGTTGATGAGAATGAGTCTGTCGTTTGCACCGCCTACGAGTTTCGGAGTACAATTAACAGCGATACCGCCATTAATCAATCCGCACGCAGGCATGAGTTGGATATTATGAAATTTGTTCTTCATTTTTCGTTTCCTCCTTTTAGGGTTAGTATGCTGCGATTGTCATGAAGTCAAACACGATTTTCGCGTCAACTTTGTAACCACCTTTCATGTGATTGATTTCGGTGGTCTTGTCAAGAAACGCATCAATCTCAGCAACTTTGCTGCTTGCATCAAAGCCAGCCATCAGATTTGCTTTTGTGGTCATGATTGCGCGGTGTGGCATTACCCATGCAGTTCCATCGTTCATGTCAGAGTCAATGTTCCTATCCCAGAAATCAACGCAGTAGATTTTTACACCTCTGTAAACATCTGTCTGGAATCCTTTTTCCTGACGCACGAAACTCATGTCAAGGTTTTGAGATTCCTTGTAGGTCAACCAGTTTTCCCAGATTGAAGTTGTGCAAAGAATAACCTTGTTCGGTTCTGATTTCAGTCGGCTGTCAGCACCTTCCATCAGTCCTCTGAATATGGTCAGCGATGCTCCAGCAGCAAGTGCTTGTGCTGCGTAGTTCACGCCAGCGTTTGCAGAAATGGTCACACGCTGCATTGTAGTTGCGGTAACGGCATCAAAGATTTGTTTCCAGAAACCATCAATTGCATCGTAGAAAGGAATATCGCCAGCAGAACCCAAGAAAGAGCCGTTTGCGATTGTGTCGGCAGATTTGTCACCGAACCAGAGCAAACGCAAAGCATCTTCTTTAACGGTCGTAGTCAGAATGTCCATTACGAAATCAATGAAGTCGCCTTTGGTCAGGTCTTTTCTTTCGATTCCTTTTGACAATCCCCATACATAAAATGTATTTTCAAGGTCGTCAGCGCACTGAGTCAGCCAGAACTTTACCTTCTCAGGCTCCCAGAACTTTTCTGTCATTGGTATGGTCTTATTCAGCGCACCGCTTCCGCAACCAGCATCCTTCTGAGTAACCTTTGTGATGCGACCAAGAAACGCAATTTGTTCTTTGGCAACAACATCTTCAACAATGGTCATAAACTCATTCAGTTCGGGTGAAGAGTATGCAGGCTCAATGATACCATCGCGTGCTTCTTTTCCGTTGAAGGTAATCGGAGTACCAGTAATCAAATCAAAGGCATATCCATTGGTGAATGCTCCGAGAATTACAGAACCAGTCAAGCCGAATGCGATTGCAATTGCAGGGTTGATTCCAGTAGCAACTGAAATCATTGCGCTCATGAAAATCGTGGCTACGATTGCGAGCAGGGTTTTTGTGATAGTGAGTGTTTTCATTCTTATTCGTGGTGTTGATTGTTTAAAGTTTTATGATTCCAGTTTGAATAAAATCCCTTCCGTCAAATATGAATGACAATGTTGCCCTCCCTGCTGTTCCAATAGTAACAAGGCTGTCGGCTCCAGTTGTTTTCAGTCCTGATGCTGGAATGGTTCTGAATTTATTACCGCTTGCACCAGTAACAACAAACACAAGTTTGTCGCCTTTGATTGATTGTGCGCTGCTTTTCACTTTGTAGTGAACAGAATCGGTCATAGTCTGAAACACGATTGTTTCGTATGCCGAAGGAGTGATGTTGATTGTGTCTGCTCCAGCAGCATCGCTCTTCACAACGCCAACAGAGTTTTTTACATTTCGTAGTTGCGCCTGAGATGTTACTGCGAACATTGTCAGAAACGCGATAAGGAATAACTTTTTCATTTTCGTGCAGGAATTTTTATTTGGGTTTGTTTTGTGCTGCTTCTGCTTTCCTTCTTGCAATCCTTGCTTCAACAGATTCATCTGCTCCGCCTTTCTGACGATTGAAGTCGCGGTTTTCTGGAGTAAAGGTGCTTCCAGTTTTCTTTGCAAGTGCTTCGAGGCTCTTCACCTTGTCCATGATTGTATTCATGTTGTTTTGAAGTTCCTGATTCTGCGTGCGGAGTGTATTGTTTTCTTCGGTCAGTTGATTGATTTGCGCTTGCAATGCTTCTGTTTCTTCATTGCTTTCGCTTCCTTCTTCTGTGGTTTCGGCTGGTTTAATTTCAGTAACCTTACCGCCAGCGGTAGTGATTTTGCGTCCGTCAGACAATTCATGCTCGCCATCTGGTGCAGGCTCGCCATTGATTGTAACAACATCATCAACGGCAATGTCATTCCCTTCTGTTTCAACTTCAATTTCAGTTCCGTCTTTCAGCGTCATTTTCAACGCAAGTGTGGGTGAGGTTTGTGACTCACCATTGAGAAAGGCTTTCAATCCGTCAAGGAAAGAAATTGCCCGTGCAACTTTTGTCATGTCTTCTTTATTTTGGGTTTGTGTTTTTCCGAGTTTCGCAACAGCATTGATTGTATCAACAACCTCTGTGATGAATTTCATTTCCAACGCTTGGTCGGCTGTGAGCGTGGTTTCTTCTTTCATCATTGCAGATAACTGACCAGCATCTGCGCCAGTCTTTGCAACATAAAAGTCAAGCAACTTTGTTTCTGCTTGTCTGATTTGTTCTGCACGCTTTTCATAATCATCGGCAGTAAATCCATTCATCATGAAAGGGTCGCCCCACGGGTTGTGAATAAAGAAATCCGAGTTCTTATTCATTTTCCTTTCAGAGCCAGCAAGAGCGATTACGGTCGCAATGCTGGCGCACAAGCCCTCAACATGGGTTGTGATTTTCTTTCCAGATGATACGAGCGCGTCATGAATTGCGAAACCTTCGTTTACATCACCGCCTCTGCTGTGGATATGTACAATGAATTCTTTTGCGTCTGGCTGCGATTGAATCTGGTCAAGCACCGTCTTCATAGAAACAATGCCCCACTCATTCGCATCGGCTTGCTGTGCATGGTAGATGTCACCATAAACATAAATGTGACCAACTGCTTTGTTGTCGGTCGCATCAAAAATATGTTTGGCGTTTATACCTTTAAATTTCATGCCGACAAAATTATGTTCGGCAATCCCTTAATCTGGTGGCTGTATTTTGTCAGCAAATAAAAAGCCCGAAGGAAACATCACTAACCTTCGGGCGAAAAAGCAAACATCATGTGTGCCTAATTATAAAAAAATGACCGATACTCTAAGGCGGGAGCATCGGTCGGGTTTTGGTTGCCACCTACGGCAGAGAATACAAATGTGGTGAATGTATTTTGATTTGCGAAAATATTTGCAACATTTTTTTATTCTGATTATGAGCCGATTGCATACACTCCACCTTTACCCGAAATACTCATTTCAAGTTTTTGATTCTTTTTTTTTGAAGGAAGAATCAACTGAGCAAAATCCATATCAAGTTTCCTGACCCGTTGCAGGTGCGTTGTGTTCCTTTCGGTTTCGGGACTGGATGTAGGTGGGAACATTCCAGATTCATCAACGCGCAATATGCCTTACTCTCTGCCGTTTTCAATCGCTTTTACCTTCTAAGCAATTAGGGGAACGGTTGTGCTTTAACCCTTATGTCTAATTCAATGCGGTTAAAATTATAAATGAATTCCAGAATAACCCAGCCCACCCAGAAATATTTTTCGTTTTCTATGCAAACGGATAAAAATATTCATGCAAACGCATTGTGAAGTATGCAAACGCATAGCGTTACCCATGCAAACGCATATCAATATTTTGGGTTCTCATCGCTTTGATTGCTCGCCAGACGGTTCGTTCATTCACCCCGACAACAATCGTGACTTGAAAAACAGCCTCCCGTGATTTCAATCCTCGTTGCATGAAATGAATGTACTTGCTGTAAAGTTCAAGGTAGAAACGAATCTTCGGTGAAACCAGCCCAGTCCGTATCATCGTTGAAAGATGTCCGTTCATTTCCAATTGCTTTGCAATTTCATAAACGGTGTTGATGTTAGTTTTCGGCTCTGTCATATTTCTGCGTTTGTTTGAATGATTGATGTCGTCATTTGTGTCTGTGTGATTTCATCTGCGCTGGCAACAATCTGAACGCGCTTAATCACTTCAAGTGCTTGGTCGGCTGGCGAACCTTCAACAACTCTTGTGATTGTGTTGGTGATGAACTGAGATGTAAAGCCACCATCAGCGTAGCCGATTTTCTTCCCCGACCTCCGTGACCTTTCCAGAGTGTCAATGATTGGCGCAAAGGTTGGCGAAGTGACCATCCATTTAGGTGCAACCCATTCATTGTCGTGAACCACTCCAGCGACCTTGTGACCAGTTGAATCACGCGAAACACCGCCACCAGTATAACCACCGACCGCAAATGTTTTTGTGCTTGTGATTTGTGAGATTGCTGCTGCTGCTCTCGCAATCGCTGCTGCTGTTCTTACAACTGCAATCGCAACACTACCGAGCGCACCATAATTACCAGTCGTTGCAGCATCACGACCAACACCAGCCCAGTAACCAGAAATCTCATTCACACTATTGATTGAAACATCAGCAATCGCAAGAGCCTTTAATGTATCTGCATACTTTCGTTTTCTCTTTTCATCTTGTGAAAGGACTGCTGAAATTGATTGAAACATTGAACTAACCGATTGAACGGTCGCGTCTTGTATTCTCCTTCGCTCTTCAAGCACCCTTTGCTCTTGCTCAATCAATGCAGATGCAGTTTCAAATGCAAGTTGCTTTGTTGTGTTGCTGTACTGAAGTTGAGCATCGGTCAGTATTTGTAAAGATGTTCTGGTCAATACTTCACGCTGAGTGATATAATTCTTTTCGAGTTCAATCTTCGCATCTTCAAACTCCTTCTGCGACAACCCTTCGTCTTGGTATTTCTTCTGAGTCGCTGCAAGTGTATTCTGAAAAGCCCTTTCGAGTTCAATCAATTTCTGTGCTTCGGTATTCTTTACCAGTTCCAGTTCTTGCAACGCTGCATTCGCCCTCACCTGACGCAATCGTTCAGCACCTTGCTGTTCAGTAACTTCTTTCTTCAGTATTGACAATTGTATTGCACGCTCTTGGTCTGCAAGTGCGGTTTCCAATGCCTTCTTATCAACATCTGAGTTTGCTTGTATCTGCTCAATTCGTTTCTGCGCTGATTCATTGTTTCTGCGTTCTTCGATTTCAGCAATCTTATCAGCGTACTGCTCAATCAACTGCTCACGCAATCTGTTTTCTTCAGCGGTTTTTCCTTTTATGAGTTCAATCTTTCTGTCAAACTCCAGAGAGGTTTGAATCAACTCTCGGTCAAAGCCGTCTTTAATTAACGACACGCGGATGTTTTCTGCTTCTTCAAGCACTTTCAATCTGTCTTGCTCATCCTTCTTTCTGATTGCAAGCAACTTGGTTTGATAGTCAGCCTCAATCAATGCAATCTGCGCTGCGCTCAATCCAACTTCTTCGAGCCGTATCTTTCTTTCTTCTGCTGCGAGTTTCCTTTGTAAATCAATTGTTCTGCGTCCAGATACTTCGGCTGCTTGTAACTGAACATTCAATGAATCAATGCGCGATTGTATTTCCTTTTTATTCAAGTCGGAAATAATTATTGCGCGTCTGTTGTCAATGTCTTGAAGTTTCTGCGCTGATTCGCCTTTGATTTTCACCAATTCAACTTCCGCTTCCTTTAATCTGTCGCGCTCTGCATCGGTCAATTGGTTTTTCTTTTCAAGCAATTTGTTTTCAGCAGCAATGATGTTTACCCTTTCTTGCTGTATTGCTTGCGCTTCAGCCAACGCCTCCTTTTCAATTCGCGCTGCATTATCAAGCAACTTGATTCTTTCCTCTTCAACTCCAGTACGCTCACGCGCAGCCTTTATCAGTCGGTCAACTTCAAGCCGTGTTTCTTCTTGCGTTACTTTGAATGCTCGTTCACGGTCTTCGAGTTCTTGAGTTCTCTTTGTCAGGTTGATTGCTTCCTCTGCTGCGTTTGCTGTGTCCTTTGCAAAATCAGCAACAGCCTTACCAGCATCAACAGCAGGCTTCACCGCATTCTTCAACGCGCCTCCATACTCAATGAATCCTTCACTCACCTTATCAAAGTCAAGCGTGAATATTCCTTGTATGATTGTGCCAGCGGATTTGAATGCTTGCACGACCGTTCCGTTGATGTAACTCACCAGCCCGTCAAATAATTTTCTCGGCTCTGTAATCGCAGAAACAATTGCCTTACCGAAGTTGAGTATCACACCGACAACCGCTTTGAATACCTGACCGAGTGCTGCTGTTCCTTGCTCAAAGCGGTCAAGTATCGCATCGTTCTTTGTCAGCAATCCTTGTAATACAGAAAGCGCACTCGTAAAGATTCCAATGCCAGATGTTTGTATTGCAACTCCGATTCCTTTAATTCCATTTGAGAATAAAGATGCAGCACCCTTTCCAGCCTGAAATGCGTTTGCAATAATTCCCAATTGGTCTTTGAAAAGATTTTGGTCTGCAAACACTTCTTTGATTGCAGCACCATACTGACCAACAGAACTTCGTCCGTCACCGATTCCCTTGTTGAATGAATCAATTGCGTCCTTTGCATTTTTTAATTTCTCTGCTGCTTCTGTGTATTCCTTTGTGAACTCTCTCGTTCCGTCCTTATTGGTTTTGATTGTTCCTTCAAGTATTTTTAATTGCACCGCAGCAAGTTCATATTGCCTCAACAATTGTTCATAGGAACCAGATGCAGCCTTATTCAACTGAGCAACCTTTGTCAATGTTGACTGGTATTGACTCTGTGTTGTTGAAAGAAACTTCAACCTCGCTGTGTTGTCAGAAATCAGGTCAGACTTTTTCTGAAATGATGCAAGGTCGCCACCAACAAGAGCAGCCTGCGCCTCTTTCTGAAGTTGCTTGTTCGCTTCCTTCAATCTGATTGTTTCTGCTGTGACTTCACGGAGTCTGTTTTTCGTATCATCAACATTTACTTTGAGGTCAAGCAGTATTATTTCGTTTCTCTTTGCCATCTTAATTCATTTTTAGTAGTTCAACCTTCGTTGGTTTTCCAGATACATAACCAGAAATCTTCTGGAGGCTGAAATAACTTCCGAACTGACTGAGGTAAATTGGTTTGCTGAAATCAATTTGGTAAACATCATTTGAGTTCAACATCATTTCTGCATACAAGTAAATGTATTTCTGCATATCCTTTATGTACCACTTGTAATTCTCGCGCAGCAATGATTCCCATGTGATGTCAAGCGGTTCTTCTGGAGCATAGAACACGCACAAAGGATGATTGTCTATGTATGTTTTTGTGCTTAATAAATTTACTCGCCTCATTTCAAGACTGAATAAGTCGGTTCTTCTTATCAACAACAGAATGCGCGGATTCATTTTGCGCCAGTATGGGTCTGTGTTGATTGTGTTCTCGTATTTCAGAATGATTGGTATGCGAACTCCGTTGGATGTCCATTGCGTTTGCAAAGAACTTGAAGGCGAGAATTTAGATTCAACAATTGTTTTTTCTTTTGATAATACCGTATCGTCAATCGTAAACTCACTCTCGCAATAATCATTCGGAATGTCGAGCAACTCAGCGTCTGTATCGTCATTGTCTTGCCACTTAAACAGATTTCGTTGTCCGTGCGCTTGGTTTCTGTATTGTATTTGAAATTTATCAACTGAAACCATGTTTTGAGTCCAGTCAATTGATTCGACCTTTTTCTTTTCTCTGTTCTTATGCAAATGCACATACACTTCTCTGCGAGTTGCGTCTGTGATGAAGTACATTCCCATCATCTGCGCGATTTCTTTTATGAAATCCTTTTGCGTCATGTCATGCAACTGACCAGTCATGTTCACATAAGAGCCGTCAACAACTGCTGCTTCGCGTGCGCCAATACATTCAATCGTTGTTCCAGCACCTATCCCAAACTCAGGTATCTTGTTTCCGAGTATTCCAGTTTGGTACGAGTCAA
>Ga0315909_10002275_pt1 | contig 24823 bp, 21 predicted proteins | sample LakEriMetagenome_11_FD_203527 | JGI IMG/M metagenome (GOLD analysis project Ga0315909, IMG submission 203527) | Freshwater fungal communities from buoy surface, Lake Erie, Ohio, United States - Buoy 2 MA125 | ecosystem: Environmental > Aquatic > Freshwater > Lake | place: USA: Lake Erie, Ohio...
GGGTATCTGCCTTCGCCATCTCGTCCTGTTCTAGCTGCTTAATGGTAGATTCAGACAACACGGACGAGCTAAAGTTTACAGCTCTCGGGCTGAGGACATAGGTCTGCTGCCCGCGTGATAGGCTAGTTTCCTTTAGAGCAGCAGCGATCTCCTCCGGAGTCTTGCCAGAAATCCTAGCGATCTCGGCCAGAGCTACGTACTCCTTGAGTCCCTCGACTTCCTGAGAGCGTACGTCTAGGTACTGGCTACGAATGTTATCCATATCCAGCGTAGCTGACGCAGCTACCACGTCGTTAAGGTCGCGCTTAGCAGTACGTAGATCCTGCTGCTGTAGGAGATTGATACTCTTAAGTGGGTCGAATCTCTGCATCTTAATGAGATTGTTAGTAGCCATCTCTACAGCCCAGTGCTCTACGACAGCCTCCTCCGGCACTACATCCACTTCCTCTAGTAGGCCGGTAAACTTAGACGCTTCGACGATCGGCTGCTTGAGCATACCGCTCGCAGTCAAGAACGAGCCAGCAGCAAAGTTGATGAAGTTGTCGTTCAGTCCGGCAGCCTTATAGCCCGCGTCCGCTTCTGGATCGTTGCGGATAGCAGTAGGCACACGGCTCTGACCGGTAATCATCTTGGCCGAATCCTTGAGTAGCGGATTGAGCGAGACTAGAGCAGCAGTAGCCGCGGCAATGCGCTCAGTATCACCAGACCCGATCGCACCCATAAGCTCCGTCATCGGACCGTAGGGATCCGTTACTCGGCCTACGTCTACCATCAGGTATGAACCATCAGGAGCCTTACCTACTACACGTACGTCCTTGTTCATGACGAAACTGTTGGACATACGGTAGGCGTCTTCTACCTTCTTACGCTCCTCCTCGTCTCCTTCATCTAGACCGTAGCCGATCATTGAGGCAAAGCCCATGAACGCGGCTAGAGCTAGCTTGTTGGCTAGGTACTGATTGCTCATGGCAGCAGCGATACCGATGCTACGTCCAGCAGCGTGCCCCCGGAGAACGTTAGCCGCAGCAGTGTGACCCTCGTTAGCCAGAGTATCAGCTAGGCGGATATCGTCAGCAGCTCTGTAGCCCGACATTAGCAGCGAGCGGAACGTCTCGTACTGGTAGGTAGCGAATACAAAGATACCGGTACGATCTAGGTCACGGACTAGAGAAGCAGCCAGCTCGTACGAGAACGTAGTCTGACGAGTACGCGCAGCGGCACGTTCTGATAGCTGGTCTTCCGTTAGGCGTAGCTCCTGCGGCAGGTTATCGTTTACTTCAGTAAGAACATCTAGCTGCTTGTAGTACACTACTAGCTTAGCGCCTAGGTCCATACCCGAGTAGATAGTCCACAGGGCACTATAGCTATCACCGGCAGTCTTGCTCACGCGCTCCCACGTTGAGCTATCCGGCATAGCGCCAGCCGAGCGTAGGTTTTCTACCGCCTGCTCTAGCGGACGACGACGCATAGCCTCCGCAATCGGAGTATCGGCCAGCATGTTGCGGTACATGTCGTACGTCTGCTGGTTAAACTTACCAGTCTTGAGTGCCTCTAGGTTAGCAGCCGTAGTACCGATTACAGCGGGGATAATCTTACTCATGTAAGAAGGACCTACGCCGTTAGCCATAGCCATGCTGAAAGAACCGACGCCGTTGTAGAGCATCAGTAGCGGATTGAGTACGAGGTTGGTAAACTTGAAGACGCTGGCGTACTTGCCGAGAGTGTTCGACATCAACTCGACTAGAGGATGTCTAGTCTCAGAGTCGTTGGCAAACATCTGCGCAGCTTCGGGCGAAGTCCACATTCCATTCAGTGCGCCCATTGACGGACCGCGTAGCTCGGTAGCGTTCGTAACCCCAGCGGCAGTAGCGTCGCTCTTGGAATTGAAGAAGTACTTGCCAGTGTAGTCCTGCTTTAGCTGACGCGCAAAGCGTAGCTGCTCAAGCAGTAGGCCCTGAGCTAGCTGGGTGTTATAGATTACCGTGAGAGGATCTTCGATCTTGCCCATCAGCGCAGCGATAGGAGCAGGCACATCGACACGCTCCTTGAGCACGCCGAGTCCTACACGGTTCTGTGAGAAGTACTTGGTAAGCCTGTCTACACCACGGGTCTCACGTAGTAGATCCTGAATAGCCGTAGTGACGGTAGCTTCTGCAGCCTCAGAGTTGCGCGGATCAGACCCTGCGAAGAAGGAGCGAAGAGCTGATACTAGCTCATCCTTCTTGAGAGTGCTAACTCCAGCCTCTCCGATCCAAGCAGCGTGAATGCGCTCAAGGCGAGCACGCGGCATCTTCTCAAGCTTGTCCAGCTCGAAGTTAGTCAGGTCGTTGCGTAGGAATTCCGTAGCATCCTGTAGGATCTGCTTACCCTTGTCGGTACCACGGACCAGCTCTTGCCACTGCTTACGCTCCTTGGGGTTGTGTACCTGATAGGCCGTAGTCCAGTAGTTATCTAGGTTAGCCATGATAGCGTTGATCTGTCGTACTACCGCAGGGCTAGGCTTGAACTCACCGTTCTCTACGCGTGAAGACTCGTACAGCTCCTTTACGATCTGTAGGCTGTTCTTCTTGAACTCTTCGCGCATGTTGACTAGAGCGCCAAACAGCTCTGGGTTCTCCTGCTTGATCTTAGCCTCAGCCTTTGCGTAGTCCTCCGGAGAGATGCCCGGCTTGATGAGAGTCTTAGCTAGCTCTTCGTTGTTAGCGATGATCTGTTCGTCGGCAGTCTGACCTAAGATGATATACTCTAGCGCTACCTCGCGTCCCTTAGCCGTCTCGATAGCCTGACGCAGAGACTCTACTCCCGCATTCTTAGGCAGGAAGAAGTCAGCAACCTTAGCCTTAAGCGAGCTAGGATCGCGCTTGCCCTGCATAACTTCCTGAGCACGCTCAAGAGCGTTGGTAGATACAGACAGCCTATCCATCAGGGTAGTCTTATCTAGTCCGCCAGTCGCGGCAGCCGCTACTTCTCTAGCCTGCGTAGCTACTTCGTCTACGGTAGAATCAGAAAAATCAGCCAGCACTTCGCTACGATTGTCCGTAGTAGTGGTATCAATAGCCGTAGCCGTAGCTTCAAGTAGCGACTCAAGCGCGTCCATGTTCTTCTTAGAGTCAGCCATGCCTAGAGCATTGCGGACTAGGTTGACTAGCTTACGGTAGACGTTGCCGAGCGTACCACGGGCCGGCAGGCTACGTAGTACATCCTGAATGTTCTTGTCCGTTAGACCGTAGGTTACGATCTCATCCACGTCTACCTTACCAGCCTGATCCACCAAGCCGCCGTTACGCGGAGAGATGATTCTGCTGAGCGGGGAGTCTGGATTACGCTTTAGCTCCTGCTTACCCTTGGTATCGTACCACTGCTGGAAGCTGTTACGTACCTCGCTGATCTGAGCAACAGCGGCAGCTAGCTGCTTGTCCGTCTTGACCGCAGCCTTGTCACGAAGTCTTACCCAAGTAAGAGCGTGTAGGATTTCGTGAGCTACGATGCGTGGAGTAATGCCGCCCATACCAAAGCGCAGCTTACCGTTGTTCGGGTTGTAATAACCTAGCGTCTCTAGTCCGCTCTGAGTCTTAACGTACTTCTTAGCCGTGTCGATCTGAATGTCAGGTACTAGACCCTGATACTTCTTCATGATCGGCAGTAGAGTACGAACGATCGCGTTCTCGCGACCAGTACGCGACGCTACCTCTAGGTAATCGAATAGAGCCTGTACTCGTTGCTTAGGACCGCGAGCATTGTTGTAGTCGTCTATTAGGTTAGCAGCATCTTCTCCGTACGTCTCGGCAATCTCTCCTGTAGTTACAGCAGCCTTAACGTCAGAGTTAGCCGGGTTAAACTCCCCAGTGTTCTCGTCGATGTTCTTGACTTGGTTAGAGTCTAGAGCCATGACAGACACATCCACCTCAGGGAAGATGTCAGCGAACTCAGCGTCAGGCATAACTAGATCAGCACCGCGAGGCTTACCGCGCGCTGTTAGGCGTGACTGCTTCTCAGTGTCATCTAGTCCGGGGATCTCGAAACGATTGACGTACATAACGCCATCGTGCCCAGTCTCGCGGATCAGCTCGCGTACTACTTCATTCTCCTTAGCCTCTAGCTCCATCATCCTGTTCTCGGAAAACGGTGTGCTGAAGTCTAGGGATTCGTACTCTTCGCGGATAGCAGCAACCTCCGCCTCAGCCTGAGCTAGACGTTCCGGAGTTACTAGGTTCATGTCGCGTAGCTGGGGACCTACATCCTCGATACCCCAGTTACCGTAGTCCTGTAGACGCAGCGGCTTCTTGATGTTGACAGCCATGCGTAGAGTCTTTTTGTCTTGGTTGCTACCACGAGCAGCCTTGGTACCTACCTCAAAGTTAGTGCTAAGGTGTGGGCCAATCTGTCCACGAGCAGCTACCCAGTTACGAATGTCAGCAGTCTTGCTGGTAACGTGATACATAACCGGCTCTACTACGGTACCCTTGAGGAAGTTACGTAGGTTAGGATTACGCTTAGCCGTTTCGCGTACGTCAGGCTCCTTGATCCTAGCCACGTCAAACTCTTCGGTATCACCTTCCACAGTGATAGCAGCTTTCTCCGGCACTACCTTAGCTACTTTCTCAGTAACAGCAGGAGTGTCAGTAGGCTTAGCTAGGCGAGCTAGTACATCGTCGTACGATACAGCAGGAGCGTTACCGTCCTCGTCTGCTACCTTAGGTACCTTGGGTGCTGCAGGCTTAACTGGCTTAGAGACTACGGGAGCCGGGGTAGCTACTGGCTGGACAGCCGCAGTCCTGCGAGCAATCTCGCCAGCACGCCAGTCTCTCTGGGCTACTAGCACGTCATCATCGGTAGCGTTAGGGTTCTGCTCTAGATAGCGCACGGCAAAGTCGCGCATCTCTTTGCGCGATACTTCGGCCTGTCTAGTTACGGCACTCTGCTTACCGGCCTGCTGTCTGGCCTGCTTAGCGGCTACAGCCTTGCGAGCTTCGTCGATATCCCGTACTTGATTGTCTACCATCGGCAGAGATAGCTGTTCTGGTTCAGGAGTTACAGGCGGAGCCTGCGGAGCAGCAGGAGCCGGAAGGTCTACCGCATTAGCAATACTACGATCACGGTTAGCAGCCGCAAAAGCGTTAGCCATGATGTTACCCGGCTCGTTAGCAGCCGTAGTAGTAATCTCACGATCGATAGCGTCACGCTGAGCACGACGCTCACGTACGCCAGCTTCTTGCTGAGCAGTCTGAACACTACGCTCTGACGCTAGGCGTGACTCAGCCTCCATCACACCACCGACGCCATCGGCTAGCTCTGGATCTCCTCCGAAGAGGTCTAGCTGCTCTGCCTTGCCAGTCTGGAACGCGGAAGCGATGCGGGCGTTGTTCTCATTCTTAGCCGCGAAGCGGACTAGCTCCTGCTGCTTAAGTGCTTCCGTAGCGCGAGTAAGCTCAGCCTCCTGACGAAGACGATCAGTACGCGCAGTCTGGAAAGCGTCAGCAGCTTCATTACGTAGGTCATCTTTCTTTGCCTGTAGTGCCTGCTCTGAGCGAATCTGAGCAGCCTGCTCGGCAGCAGTTACCGGAGTAATCAGAGCGCCTGAGGCTAGACCGCCAGCTAGAAAGCCACGTACTGCCTCTTCTCGTAGCTCTGGACTATCCCAGTTCTTGACCATGCCAGCAATTACGCCAGCCTCTCTCTCGTCTCCTTCGATAGCTGCAGAGCCGGCACGCACAGCATTCTGGGCATACGGAGTAACAGCCTCGGATCCAGCCTCTACAGTTGTACGTCCTAGAGCATTAAGCGCAGTACGCTTTAGCAGTCCTCCGCCAATCTTGATGCCGGGGATAGCACCGGTAACGGCTTCGACGCCGAACTCAACGGAAGCTTGCTCGAACGCCTGCTCGTCTGCTAGAGACGATGCCTCTTGTTCTGACATTCCAGCCTGACGGGCAGCTTGATAAGCCTCGTCCCATGATGCGTAGAACGCCTTGCGTACCATCGGGATAGAGCCGACCATTGATCCGATGACGCCGCCAACAGCAGTACCACCGCCCGGCTTAGCTAACGTACCGAGCGCGCCGCCAGCAATACCGCCGACCATCGAGCCCACGCTCTCTGGTGCCGAGCCAGCCGCGTCCGCTACGGTACGTAGCGTTGTACTGCGTTCACCGAGAGCTTCTACTCTCTGCCGAGCTTCGTTCTGCTCTAACCGAGCCTGAGCCAACTCCTCGCGATCCGACGTCAGTCTATCACCAAAGGCTTCACCTAGTGTTGCCTCAGTCGTAGCTGCGTCGTATAAGGCTCCGATAATATTTAGCGGATTACGTACGTTGCCAGTAGCTACTATATCCCTGCCTGAGCCAGCTAGCGCTCTCTCTAGTTCCGCAGCAGTCGTATCGGCAGCACGTCTACCCTGAATAGCAGCTTCAGGGATTAGCCCAGCCATCTCCAGCAATCCCATATCTTCCTTAGGCTTAGCTGCAATAGGCAGGCGCGGGGTAGGGTCTACTAGAAACTCGTTGATAGATAGCGGAGCTACGGCGCTACTCTCTACGCCGAACTCTTCTGGAGTGGCTAGACCTAGAGAGATTAGTCTGCGCTGATACGAGGTAAGTGCCATACTAAGGTAGGTTCCTTATCGAGTTGGTGGCTGGCGTGACTGCAGGGCAGCCTGCCTCATTACATCCGAGTTACGTACTTGGTTAGGTGATCCAGTGTCGAAGTAAATCATGCCGTCATCTTGGCTGGACAGAATACTCTGAGCACCGCGACGTCTAGACGCCAGACCACTTAGCCGATTGTTCAGGTCGTCCAGCTCTTCCGGAGCTAGCTTGGTACCGAGGAGGCTTTCGTAGGCGGTAATAGCCTGCTCGTCACCTGACTTGTACAGCTCGTCCTTGCTCTGGAATCCCATCTTGGCTAGTAGTCCTTCGCTAGTCACAGACACTGGTCGGCTGGATCCACCACCACCGCCACTGCCTCCGCGAGGCTGACTCATCATCCAGTCCATGTAGCGCTGATTGGTCTGGCGCTCTGGCTCACCGCGCTTCCACTCTAGATCTCGGTCAGCAGTCTGGTCTGCACGACGGCGAGCATACTGCTTGTCTTCGCGCTGTTCTTGGCGTAGCTGCTCAGCCAGAGCACGCTTAGCTCGGCGTGCCTCTAGCTCGTCCTCTCTAGCGTTGCGGCGCTTCTCATCCATGTAGTCCTTCTTGCGCTGGTCTTCCTCGACCATACTTCTTCCAGCACCCTGCATAGCTCCGCCTAGGATAGCTTCTAGTAGTGACATAGATACCTCCTTATCCTAGTAGGGGAGCGTTAGCAATCGGACTAGCACCAGCCGTAGGGCTAGCGGACTGCGCCTCTTCAGCCTGAGCAATACCCTTAACCATATCCGCTACTACAAAATACAGCTCTTCTGCGAATGTGTTAGGATCGATCTCGACTCCGCCTTCTAAGAGGACGTCGATGATATCGTCAGTGACAGTAGCTACTGCACCATCGGAGGCCATCCAAGCGGCAGGATCTACATCGATACCACTATCCTCTAGAGCCTTACTGACGTTCTCGATCAGCATGATGATGAACTGGCCAGCGCCCTTAGCCGGGGTCTTGGTGTTCTTGGCGGCAGCGACTAGCGCCTGCGCACCTTCTGGGCTGTTGATGACCTTAAGGGATAGGCCGACAAGAATGTCTAGGTCCATCTCGATGCCGTCATCTTCACCTTCTGCGTACTTATCATCCATTATGGAGTCCTCGGAAACAGGGCGTTGGTTAGGTTGCCGATCAGGCCACCGCTAGCAGGTGTGGGAGTAGCTAAGGTAGCGGCAGGAGTCGGAGGATTTGCCAGTGACGCTAGCAATCCGCCTGAGCTGATGAACTCGTCAGGCGTTACCTGCCTGCCATTAGCAGACGCGGCAGGTGTATAGTTCCTGAACTCTGACCCAGCAAACCCAGTAAAGTTCTTGGCTCCACGTACTCTTTCTCCGCGCTTGTTCTGTCGCATCCACTCCTGCAGCAAGGCGGCTTCCTTAGCGGTACGACGATCTTCGTTAGCGCGTAGGCCGATAGCCTCTCGCTCAAACGCGATCTCTCGCTCGGACATCTCCCTAGCCGCACGATCAGCAGAACGCTGCTGAGATCTGCCGAGAATAGCAGATCCGATACTTCCTAGAATATTACCAAACAGTGACATATCTTACTCCTTAGGTACCGGGGTCTCTAACTACGCCGGGCTGCTCAGTGCCGCTAGGCGCGCGTGGTGCTGGGACAGGCTGGGTAGCACCGATGCGATCTCCGATGATGTTGGATAGGGTCTGATTGATGATACCGCTAGCCTGACCACGGAAGAAGTTGAGCATACCATTAACTACCTGCGGGTTAAACACTTCAGGATCGTCTACGAAAGCCTGACCTAGGCGGTCTAGCATAGCAGCGTTTAGTCCTAGCTCAGACGTGTAAGTCTGGCTGATCATATCTCGGAAGCTAGACTGTTCCTGTAGCCAGTTGGTACGGAACGTATCATTCTCGGCCATCTGATTGCGGAACTGGAAGTCCGTCTGTGTGCGGATAGCTTCGCGCATAACGTCCGCGTTAGCCATCTCATTCTGGCGAGCCATGCGAGCACGCTCTGTCGAATCTGAGATACCAGCCTGAGCATTGGCCATAGCGATGTTACGCATCAGATCGTTCTGAGACATAGCGTTCTGGCCACGTAGAGTGAACAGGGTCTTGTCTAGATCACGAATCAGCGAGTTACCGGCTAGGTCATCCTCGTACTGGGCAGCCATGCCACGTCCATACTCGGTCTGCGTAAAGCCTGCATCCTGCTGAGCGATAGGCGCAGCAGCTCTCATAGCCTCACGCATAGCAGCACCCGCAGCAATAGAACTGTTACCAGCTCCACGAGTAGCGGCTTGCTCTAGACCTGAACGCTTAGCTTCCGTCATGAAGCGACTGTTCGAGTTGACCATATTGGTTAGACGGTCTTCTGCGAACTGATAGTCCATAGGCTTGGTTAGGGCCTTGGTCCCCGAGATCTCTCGGTTAACATCGATGTTGCCGGCCTGTGCCGGGGCTGCCACGTTTACGGGCTGGAAGCCGGGGCCTACGTTAGTCCTGATCTGAGGCATTTCTCCGATCAGTTGCATTCCTAGCTGCTGAGTTGATGGTACAGTACTGGTCATTATAGGGGCTCCTTAAGCATCTACCTTGGTCGGAGTGAACTGGATGAATAGAGTCTGAAGTGTGTGCGAAGGTTCCGGAGCGTTGATGCTGGGCTCGTGCAGTACCTTGATAGATACGTTTAGACCACGTTCAGCTACGTTAGCCATGTTGGTGTAGGGCGTATCACCCTGCTTGATGAAGTCCTGGCGATCTGGGATAGAAGCGTTGATCAACGTAGACTGGTATTCGTTCTCGTAGTCCTTAGCCGTAGTGATTCTGAGCGAAGCTAGTCCACGGCTTACACCATCTACTCGTACCTTACGCATTACCTTGTACCCAAACGGATTACCAGCAAAGTACCAGTTGACGTCGAACTCAGCCTTGATAGCCTTGCCGTCAAAGCCCCAGCCTGAGTCTAGCCTGTACAGATAGTTGGAAGCTACACGGCTAGTAGGGGAATAATGCGACGCTAGTACTGTCTCGATTCCGTCGTGGTCTAGGACAGACGACAAAGCTAGCGGCACGAACTCCTTACCGTTTACATCTGTAAAGTTTTCGAGACCTAGGTACAGCGTCTGCGTCGTTCCTTGAACCGGACGTCCCTCGTTAAAGGTGAACGTGAAGATGTCTCCGTCAGCCGAGAAGATCTTATACTGGTTCTTGGTGCGGATAGGAATCGCACAGACAATGGCACCGTTAGCTGACGTCTTGGGACGAATGATGGGGGACAGCTTGTACGAGATAGGAATGCCTACGAAGTCACCGTACTTGTCTGACTGGCTGAGAGCTACTACGCCTGAGTGTGAGCAGAACACGATGTCACCTAGCGATACAGCCGTGTACTCTACAGCTCCAGTCTTGGGCAGGATGACTCTCTTCAAGAAGTTATCAGGTACGCTGCCTTGAATAGCGAACACTCCGTTTGAACAGAATACGCCGAGAGTATCACCCGGCATAGACAGCAGTCCGCGTACCGGATAGCCCATAGCAAACTCGGCAGCACCGTCGAGACCTGAGTAATTCCACGGCTCTCCAGTTACGGAGATACGGACCATGCCATCGGCGTAGCCTAGGGCTAGCGAGTTAGCGATCCTGTCCGTATGACGCGGATACTCAGTGTCAGGGGTACTGTCGTTAATGAAGATCAGACGCTCACGGTTAAAATAGAATGCCTTAGAAGCCCCTGTAGCGACGTATACGGCGTCCAGATCCTCTAGGCCATAGTAGTTGTAGTCGCTGGCTACGTAGCGGCTAGAAGCTCTCTGAAGAGCCGAGATGCCGGGTAGGAAGTTGTAGCTAGGCGCAGACGTGATGACGGCTACTCGGTTCGGAGTAGTCAGAGTGGCTGAGTTGTACACGCTGTAGCCGACGGTGAACATCGGTGCAGTGCCAGCAACCCTTACTACCTTAGTTACCTGCATCGTGCCTACGGCGTTACCTGCCGAGAAGGCACCACTAGCCACCTTGTAGGTGTTCAGGTCTACAGTGAAGGTGTTAGTACCATCAGAGATCCAGTACTGGAATGTGCCGGGAGTAGGGATACTTAGGCCGCGCTCGTACTTAGGAATCTCGTCCTGACCAGACACATGGCTGTTGCCCGTATCAAACGAGAACGCCCATCCGGTGTTAAAGAACTTCCATCCGCCGTGAATCGAAGCGAAGTAGTCTGACACAGACTCAGCCTGCTCAGCGCCGCAGGTAAACATCACGGCTTTGTCCGGGCTATAGCCCTTGCCGAAGATGACCAGCGATAGACCGCCACCTAGCGAAACACCGCCGATAGTGGCAGTGAGTCCGGTGATAGTAGTACCCGCAGCAGCAGCGGCTAGATCCCACGAACCGGTATTAAGATCCTCGTAGGAAATTACTACGCGATCCTCTCCCGAGATCGTGATTACCTCGTAGCCTAGAACGCGCGCAGTAGCTCCGTTGAATGAGTTGCCTACTACAGTATTTGGTACAGACGACACTACGATAGCACCCGCTGACGAGCCACGAAGCTCCAGAGTGTTAGCTCCGGCAGCGGCGTAGTTGATGCCCTTGTGGCGATAGGTCATTACGGCAGGACCCGGCAGGCTGCTTACCGTCGAGCGTAGGTAAGTCATGTAGCTCAGCGCCTTGGTGTACTGATCCTGTGGAGACGTGGCAAAGAACCTCAGGTCTCGGACCAAGGATAGATTGCCTAGCTCGACTAGAGTCTTAGTACTCTTGTTTAGGCGGAACAGGCGGCGATCGACGCCGGTAGCTAGAGACGTGACATAGCTATCCTCGTCCCTTACTACAGGGAATAGGTCTTCGTTAATGACAGCTACGATGTAGCTAGTAGAGTTGACTACCTGTACTACCACTCCTAGTACGAATACACCTAGCTGATTGCTAGGGATGCCGGTAGTGGTACCGATAGCACCAAACGTATCTACGGCTAGTACATCGCCTAGGCTTGCTGATCCTACAGGCGAGCTTACTGATACCTGCCAGTACTTATCACACTCTCCGCCTAGTCTACCGTCGAAGCGCTCGAATCCGTCGATACGGCGTAGGCCAGCCTTGTCCGTAATCTCGTAGTTACGACAAACCGCCAGCGACCCGGAGGCAGCTAGCGGCTTGGGTTCTACTAGGTCGAGTCCGTAGGCTAGAGGAATTACATCGTTCGTGTAGCTCATTGGACTTAACCTCTGTTGTATGGACTTGGTGCCCAGCCTAGCTTAGGTAGACACTTGTTCTCCAGTCTGATCTTGTACTTGCGGTACTGCCTAGCGGCTCTTGCGGCTAGCGCGTTGTTCTGATCGTACTCAGCGTAGTGGAGCACTGCGCCCCACATAATCATCGTGTGAAACTCCTCCGGCATGTCTGGTACGTCTCCTGCCAGCACTAGCTCTTGCGGACCGCGATCGTAGTTGAAGTAGATGCGGTAGGGCTTTTCTGGGCTAGGGTACAGGTCAGTCAGTCGGTCCGGGGTTTCGGTAATCTGAGCTGGCTTGCTTAGGTTGCCTACGTCAGCCTCATAGTAGTTGTTCCAGAGATTCCACTCAACGAAGTCCAGACCGTCCATGTACTCTGCTGGCGTAGAATCTACGTAGCCTAGATACACTGAGTTGTAGTCTAGATCGTCTAGGTCCGGGGCGAACTCGGAGAAGTCCCAGCGCGCTCTGCCTCCAATCATGAAGCAGTCCTGTGCGCCATCTGTGACTCTGTTGAACACTTCTCCTAGTCCGTACTCGCCTACTAGATTGTCGATATCAATGAAAGCTTCGGCGGTGCCAGCAGCCCAGCTACCACTCAAAGTCGTAACCTTTACAACTGTAAAAGTTGAGGAGTTGATCTTGCCTTCAAACAGCTCTCCCGGCGTAGGTTCGCTCGGGAGGCTGCCGTTCTTGACGTAGATACGCGGGAGGATTACTCCGTACCCGCGCTTAGACATGAAGCTCCATCGCTCTCGGCTTAGCTGTAGCTCCTTCCAAGATCTAGCTACCCACATCTTAAAGCGACGGTGCATAGGATCGGAGGGGTTAGCAAACTCTACCGAGTCCAGCTCTGATAGGGTAGCCCCTGATTCCGAGATCGTCTCGTTTACTAGCTCGATAAAGTCCACTAAACCCTCCTACCTAAGATTACTTAACGTATTCGATTACAAGACGACCATCGCGTAGAGCTTCCTTGAGTTCATCCTCTCTCGGCCAGTAGCCGAACTTCTCATGAAACTTCTTACGCGGTAGGTGTACTGCAGCTTTTACCTTCTCGTTTTCTCCGCGAGGATCCGGGCCGGGTGTCATGCCGTGGACACTGAACGGATAGTTCGACACCTCTTCAAAGTAGAAACGAGCTGGGTTGTTGGGCGGGACTGAGGCGTTCTCGCGGAGACGCTTTGACTTAGCGTTGTTGAGTGCTTCGACGATCTTGATCGGAACGTCTACCTTGATGCCTCGTGGAATCAGAACCGCATAGCCGTTGACACAGACGTAGACTGGGCGATTCGAGGAAGTCGGATTGGGATCTAGGTGTACTTCGATGCGAGCGTAGCCGGGCTTGGGAGCATCACCATACGCCTCTAGAGCGTACTTGCCTTCGGCCATCTTGGCTCGAATGGCGTTGATGATATCTTCCTTGGTCATGTCGCGCGCTAGCGGCACGCGGTAGATGCCGGCCTTCTTACGAAGCTCGCCAATCGGAAGGTTGTCTAGATCATTAGTGTATTCTGCGTGGTCATTACTCATGACGGTAGATCTCCTCTACATTAGATAGGTGGCCAGCCAGCTAAGACTCGAACTCAGATCGCAGGGATTTGGAGTCCCGCATGTTGCCATTACACCACTGACTGGTAAAGCTAGAAGGGGAGGTTTCCCTCCCCCTCCAGTCCATCGTCAATTAGACGGTGGGGTTAGGACGACCGTGGTCGTAAGCAGCGCCGTTAGCGTTACCTAGCGACGGGATCGCGTTAGCGCGGGCAGGTACGACGACAGCCGTAACCGTAATTCGCGTAGCGCCAGCAGGAGCAGTAGCAGCACCTACCTGAGGCGAGAGCGTTACAGTGTAGTTAGCTACCGGAGCCGCCGCCGTAGGCTCGAAGCGAGCGGTACCGCCAGCCTGACCAACCGTTGACGCCGAAGCGAACGCGGTTAGGTTGGAAGCCTGCGCACCGGTATTGTGTGATTCAAAGCCGGCGTTTAGGGTGATGGTGGGAGTACCGTTGGCATCGAGGTCATCAGTGCTGATGGTTAGCTCGGCTACTTGATAACCAGCTCCGATCTGGAAGAAGCGGAGACGGTCAGAAGTTACGAGACCGCGACCAGCAGGTAGGTCGATAGTTGCGCTGATCTCGAACGGAGCCTCAGCAAGAGCGCGGTGACGAACTCCACCGACGTGGGCAGGTGAACGGAAAGACATAGTTTACTTCTCCTTAACTAGTGAGATTAGAGGGCACCAACCGCAGTCTCAAGACGAGCCATCCACTGCTCGTTTAGACGTACAGCCGAGAACCACATCTTCCATGAAACGAAACCACGCTGACCTAGCGGATCCTCGTAGCTGGCACCCATCTTGGGATTCATTACCGCGATCGCGGCGGAGTCCATACCCTTAAGCGGGGTAACGCCGTAAGCCTCTTCACCGAAGATGATGAACGGATAGACGTTAACGTTTGAACCGTTGTTGAGTACGCCGGTAATGGTACCCGAACCCGCACCTAGGAACGGCTCTAGCATCGGGCTGAGGATTACGCGGACCTCTTCGATACGACCAAGCTCGTTTGCGTGGAGAGGAGTGCCCGAAGCGTAGCGCTCGACTGGGACGAACGTGGGCAGAGCACGGATGTTCTGCTCAAGGTCGGTATGGGCAACGCCGACGAACGAAGCGTTGACCGGCTCGGTCGCAATGTTCGGAGAAGCCGAGAGCTTCTTGGTGATCTTGCGGCAGTGGTTACGCTTGAGCTGGCGGACAATGAGACGAATGTCGTCAATGTCTAGAACAGCCTGAACCTGAGCGCGGCTGACAGCCGTACCGGTGAAGAACACCTGAGTACCACCACGGATCTCGTTCCACGTAATAAGCTCCTTGGTCTCGGCCGCCTGCTTACCGCAGAGTTCGGTCATGACCTTAAGGTTCGGATCTTCGTGGGTGTCAGCGATGACGTCCGTGAAGGGTACCCACGCACCGTACTGAGCTAGCGAGGTCTGAACGTCCTCGTACTCAAGGGCTTGCGGGGCAGGCGTCACGCCTTCGATCAGCGCGGTCGGGTTAACCTCGAACGGAACTGGACGACGGAAGCGGATGACGAGACCCTTGTTCTTCGGCACAGCCTCGACCTTGGCGAACTTATCGAGGATGATCTGGGTGTCCGCGTAAGCGAGCATGTTGGCAACGGCTACGATACCTACGCGAGGTGAGATGTCGCCGTACTGAGTACCTGAAAATGACATAGATTAAATCTCCTTAACTAAGGTTAGTTTCCATGCAACTTATGGAAATGCTTATACGACTGCGCGAAAAGTTCTTCTGCTGTGAGTTCTTTCTTCTCGGGAGCAGCCGGACTCTTTACAGTAACCGCCTGCTGTAGCTTACGTTCACGCTCACCAGCTAGTTGACTAGCGGCTGGACTTGGCACAGCTTGCGGCGCTTCCTGTTGCGCCGGAGCCTGCTTAACCATACCGTTTGCTTGTAGCCACTGAGAGTAAACTTGGAGTCCTGCTACAACATCGTCAGCGTGCTTGGACATTACGAGACGCTTTACTCCATCAGACGCGCTACCTACGAAGGTATGGAACGCCTCACTTTGTACAACCTCTGCAATGTTTGGTACCATCTCAGCAAGTCTCGCCTTTTCGGACGCTACTTCCTGATTCTGCCAAGCCTGCTTTACAGGAGCTAGCTCTTGCGTAAGAGTGTTTTGTAGACTGGCGATCTGGGCTGCTGCGGCTTCCTCGCGCTTCTTGATAATCCGATAAAGGGCGGGGTCGGTACGCTTTAGCTCTGCAAGATCGTCGTCTTCGCCTTCCTCAGTTGCCGGAGCGGCCTTAGCTGGCGGCTGTGCGGCGGTAGGACTGAGTGACGCTAGCCGAGTTTCTAGGTCGTTGAGCTTACGCTGTAGTGCAGCGGTCCGATTAGTCTCCGATCGGTGCTTGTGCTGCAGCAGCTTGTTCTCTTGGACTAGACGCTCTAGCTCTTCCCTTGATAGGGCGGTTTCCGGCTGAGCTGCCGGGACCTGAGCTTCGCTTTCTTGCGTCGGGGCCTGCTTCTCTTCTTCCTTCTTCTCTACTTCCTGTTCAACTACTTCCTGCTTTACCTCTTCCTCTACTACTTGCGGGGCGGGATCAGGATCCGGCACCGTAGTCGCACCCAGAATCTCATTTAGCTTATCAGGGTCATCAAGGTTTTTGCTGACGCTGGCAAATAGCTTCTGGGCTTCACTGTCGCTTAGAGGGGTGTTATTCATAAAAGTTCATTCTCCGTTTAAGTTGGCGATCTAGTCGCGGCCTGCTGAATATCACGTTCAGCGGCTAGTAGCTCCTTGTAAACAAGGATCTTTCCACGAATTACGCAAGAATCCTCATGGCTTAATGCAGGATTTTCTAGCATTTCTCGTGATTTCTGTAGCTGGGCAGCTAGGAAGTCCTTGATAGCTACCCAGTTTGAGTCGTAGATGTTGAGGTTAGGGATGCGTGCTTTCATGTTAGATACCTGATCCGGTTTCGCGCTTGAGCTTTTGCTCGCGGGCTGTTAGTAACTGGTCGATCTGCTTGCGATTGTCCTGCTGACCGGATAGGAATGCCTTAGTCTCCTCACGCATACGGGCAATCTCTAGGTCGGTACCTAGCTTAGCCCTGAACTGCTCGTCCTTAGCGGCTAGATTGAGCATGGCTACGTCCTTTTCGTTCTGGCTGGCTACTACCTGAGCCTCCGCTTCCGCTACTCGGGCGTAAGTATTAGCCTGACGCTCTTGGAATTCCCAAGCCTCACGCTGCTGAGCCTGATTGAACTCAAACTCTAGCTTTAGCTCCTCTAGCGCAGCACGCTTTTCCTCTAGAGCTAGACGTCTTTCCTCTAGCTGCAACTTAACTAGCTCCGGATTGGGTCCCTGAGCCTGTGCCATCTGCTGTTCGTAGGCAGCTACCTCCTCCGGAGTACGGATGATGCGGCTTGAGGGCAGGTGCATCATGCTTAGGCGAGCAACTAGCAGCTCGTCTAGGTTAACGTACTTACCAGTCTGGGGATTTTGGCTAGCTTCTAGGCTGAGCTTCTCCATATCGCGGATGTATAGCTGCTTGTTACGGTAATCTGAGCTAGACTTTACGTCGATCTCGAAGTTACCCTTGATCATCGGGTCAGGATTGTACTGCATGTTCCAAGCGTATAGACGCTTGATAACGCGGGTAGTCACCTTGTCGTCCCACATCTCGTTCAGTAGGTCAAGTAGCGTGGTGCTAGCCTGCTGAAGCAGTCCTAGTCCGGTAGCCGAGTCGGTAGTTACTGCGGTTCCGTTCTGTAGACCGGCAGACATCAGCGGAATACCTGACTCTTCCTCGGCAAACTGCTTGGCGGCATTGAGTACAGCCATTAGGTCGCCGGATACGTTAGGCGGAACGAAGAACTGGAACGCCTGATTGACGTTAGCTGATAGGTCGGTAAGGAACCAAGCCTTACGCGGGCGCATTTCCCAATCACCGTCTACTGGCTCGATGAGATCCTTCTGCATAACTACCTGAGGACCAGAAGAAATGGCCGAGTTGTCTAGTACCATGTGCCACGACTGCGTTACGACACGCTGAGCGTCACGTACTAGTAGGGGCAGGCCAACGCCGAACGGGCTGACCGGGTCACGCTTGTACTCGCACACCTGATACGGTAGCTCGAAGTCTTCGATGTTAGCTAGCTCTACGCGAATGACCTTACCTTGGCATACCCATACTTCGCCGTAGTAGGTCTTGCCGTCTACTGAGTCGTAGGACGGGACGATGCCTAGAGTTTCTAGCTGTTCGGAAGTAACAGGACCGTGATACTCTAGGACCATATACTTGTTCTTCATGTAAGACTGGCTAGTCTCCATGAGAGCCGAAGCTTCCTCAATGGCGGAAGTACTATAGTCCTTGGGGTCTTCCTTGAGCAGCTCGATGATTGCATCGCGGATAAAGCCGGGATGCTTAGAGTACTTGGCCATCTCCGTCTTAGAGAGTGGGTGTAGCTCGATCGTGTCTTCGCTTGAGCAGAAGTCGTTAGTCGAATCGTCCGGATAGAAGTACCACGGATCGACACGAACGTAAGACGGCTCGGTGTTGGACTGGAATACTGGAGCCCACTGAGCGCTAGTCGGATCTAGCTTGTAAGATGACTTAACCTTGCTGGTGTTTACTGGACCCTTAAGAACGGCAGAACCTAGGATTACGCGGTCTTCGATAGCCGTACGTGATTCATACCCGTACTTGCTCTTATCGAGCTGACGTACCATCGTGTTTTCCATTCCGATGCAGGACTGGGCGTCCATTTCCCCAGACGGTACTAGGTCCCAGTTCTTATCTCCGCCAGCAAACTGCTGCGAGATTAGCTGAGCAATGGCGATATCGCACTTGGTACGTACGATGTTGTAGTCCGGACGATCGGCTGAAGCCTCTTTCGAAAACGGGCGATCAGGACTTACGCCTACCTTTCCTACCTTGGCTAGGGATCCGTAGTATAGTCGCATAGACTCCTGCCACTGACGCTCCTTGCCTGAGCGGTTCTTGCGGCGAGTCTCAAACTTTGACTCTACGGTAGCGGCTAGATCCTTGAGCAGGGCTTCGCGGCGTTCGCGTTCGGCCTCTGCCGCCTGACGTGCCTGCTCTTCTAGCTCTTCCGGGGTAGCCTGCAGTAGATCCTGCTCGGCTTCGACGGGCATATCGTTAGGTGTCATATCTGATTCCTCCGAGGGCACTAGCGGCTCCGTAATGTCTTGCCGTATTGGTCGGCTGGACCATGGCTACGTTATCAGTATTGATGCCGTAGCGCAGAGCGTCTAGGGCGTGGTCATTATCTTTTACGATCCTTCCCTGAAGGTCGCGTCTATAGACCATGTACTCCTTCAATAAGTTCACGCAGGATTTAAATACCTTGAGCTTACCTGAACTTAGTAGCGACCAGACGTTCTGGATACCACCTTCTACGGCGTTATTGGCCTCGACTAGCTTGAGTCCTAGCTTACGGTACACGTCGATTAGCTTGCGGCCGTCTACCTGAGAACGTCCCTTGGATGCCGGATCGATACACCCACGGATCCAGTCACCCCTAGACTTCAGAGCAGCGGCGTGAACTTCTGGCTCAGCCTGTCCGCGATAGTGCTCTGAGTACACGTAGATAGACCCATCGTCTGGATTCTTGGCTAACCAAACAGCGGCGGTTCTATTCCAGCCCACGTCTAGGCCATACCACTTAGGCCAGTGACCGGGAATGGTGAAATCATCTACCACGATCTCCTCTACTGGAATCGGATACACGTTACCGGAGCCGATCGATGGGGTGCCGTTACGACGAGCTTCACGTAGATGCGGAGGAGTATTGTCCTCTAGACGCTTCTTGGTATCTTCATCTAGCCACGGAGCGTGATCCCATCCAGCTTGGACTACAGCGCGGCTGGCCTTGTTACCAATACCTAGCTGCTCTTCCTCTTCCTCGTCCGTCATGATCGTGACTGGAGAAGCTCCGGCTAGGAAGTTGGCGTTCTTGCAGAAGTTAACGATGAACGGGGTGATACCGTGCAGCGGAGTGAACGTAACGTACAGGATACCACCAGTAGTCATGGTGCGGATCAAGCACTCGTTGTAGATCAGGTCAGGACACTCCTCGTCTAGCCAGATTACGTGCTGTGCCGTACCGTAAAACGCCTTGACTCCCTGATCGTAGGACTTGAATCCTAGTACCGATACTCCTCCTGATACGTGGCGTACCTTAACTAGTTCGATAGCGTTAGCTACGCCCTGCTTTACCGCCGTCCCTAGGATAAGCTCCTTAGGAATCATGCCAGTGCCGAGGGCTCCCGGAGGTCCGAGCAGCTCCTTCTGGCAGGTATCGCGTGTAGTCTGACCCGTCTGACCGGCAGCCCAAGCTGAGATCGGGTGATCGAAACGCTTACCTACCCACCACTCTGGATACAGTCCGGTAAGATGACACGCCGTCTCAAAAGCTCCCGAGATGGACTTACCACAGTTGGAAGTAACTAATCCATTAGCTACGAACAAGTGATCTGGATGGTCAATAGTGATGCAGTAGACATCTTTGTTGCCTAGTGCTTCTGCTTTTGTAAAGCTGACTGCTTGCACCTCTGCTCGTCCACGACCGCCCCGTAGCTTGTAGGGCTTGGTTGGCACATTGCCGATAACTTTTAGATTGTCGTCTCCTGTAATAGATACTACAATCTCGTCAGCATGGTTATGGTCTTTACGATTACGCGTAGCGACAGTAGCTCTGATTCCAAGGCGGAGGCACAAGGACACTACGCCCTCGGCTAGCAAGGCGGACGTAGTACTGAGGCAATACCTACCCAAACGCGAATAGCCATCAGTAGCTAGCAGTCCGTGCAGATAAGCTTTGATGTGCCCTACCGGAGCGCAGAAAAGTGACTGTGGTACAGTTTTATTCCCTGACTTAGTTCCCAATAAATTAGTACGCTCTAGCAGCAGAAACAGAGTGCTCTTACCTTTGCCTTTTTTGGGTTTAGGAAAATACACATCATAAAAAGTACCGCTATTTACTACTCGCGGCTGCGTTCCTAACTCAGTTCCTAAAGCTACCGCCAAGTCTACTAACTCCTTAGCCTTGTTCGTGAACTTGAACTGACTATTTCTGGCACACAGGTGCCCGTCTCCAGTTAGTAGTCCTAGCAGTAAAGCCTCTCGTTCTGAAAAGCCGGGATCTTTCTCTTCTACATCCCACTTACATGGGACTACTACTTTGCGATCCACTTTACCTGCTAATCTTTCTGCCTTATCTTGACGCAATACACCTTTACCAGACACATATAAAAACTCATGGTCTGGGGTACTAGACACGGACACGCCTTTTCCGTTAGAGTAAGTAAAGGCTGGCTCATTGTAGTGATACGTTTTAGTTACTTTAGCTTCTACTAGGGAGTTAGTACTTAGTTGATATGCTAGTACCTTATCTCCCTCTTTCAAGTCTTCAATGTTTTTGTGGTAGCCGTCTGGCGTACGTACCTTTGTACCTGCAACCAACGGGCGGTTGCCTGCCATGAACAGACGTTCGTGGTAAACGGCACCGGCCTCGAAAAAAGCACGATGTCTCGGGCAGTTAGAGATGTCGGTAGTAGTACCGTCCACGAACCACTTGCTAGTACCTGCCTCTGCTAGCTTTCGCTCGTAGACTTCCATCAGCTTAGTGACCTCATAGATCTTACGAGCCGCTGACTTACGGTTATCCTTGTCCTTGTCAGGACGGGCAGCGTCCATCATCTCTAGCTCGTCCTCCAAAGAGAAGACGCGCTTAAAGGGATTCAAGGGTAGATCGGAATCAAAGTCAATTGGCATCGAGGTTCACAATCTCTGCATCAGTCATGGTAGGCTTGATTAAGCGTAGTACGCTAGGTGCCTTCTTACGAAGCATCTGCTCTAGCTTGCTGAGATCCATATCCTCGAAGTCAGCATCGACCGAAGTGTTCTCAGTCTTGTCAGCCCAACCGTAGCGGTTCTTCATGTTGAATGACCATAGCGTAGTGTTGAACTTGGTATTCTCGATGTTACGTCTACCTTGCTCATACCACCACGCCTTAGCCATCATACGTCCGATATCTACCATCTCCTTGAAGTTTGGAGACTTCTCGTAGTAGGAGTCGAACTCTCGTTGAGTCATCTTAAGGATCTTGCAGATCTCGACGTCGGACGCCCCCTGTAGGTAAGCGTCCTTCAAGTCGTTGATCCAAGCCTTGTCGGCCTGAGTTGTCATATCAGAAGTACCCGCCCTTACCGTCTGGTGCCTTGTACTTAGCTACTTCGCTGGGAGCCAAGAGACGGGCTAGCGGATAGGTGTCTACCTGACCGTTGACGGCGTTCTTGTCGAAGCCTACGATTAGCTGCTCAACTTCGCCAGTCTCTTCGTTAAGGGCATCCATGTAGCCTAGGGTGTTAGCGAAGGCTCCCCGGTAGAACATCTCCATGAGAGCTACCTTCTGCGGGGTCATGTCGTTGGTAAGGACTACGATGTTGCAGTCCAGTGCTACGGCCTTCTTGTTCTTCTTGCTCATCGGAATACGTGCTCCTGTTTGATGGATAGAGTTCTTACGCGCTCTACTAGCTCCACGGCTCTGGTGCCTACTTGGCGATACCAGAGCGACTTTTCTAGGTTATCAGCTACCGACTGATAGTCTCGCTGACGGAGAAAAGCTAGTGTATTCTTGAACTTTGCTAGTCGCTCAAAGCCCATGTTGAAGATTAGATTTAGAAATACTGTCTGGATAACGAACGGGTGTTCGGTGATGTCGGGGATCAGTCTTTGTAGATCTCCAGCGTACTTGCCTACCTTTTCGTCCAGCTTGCGAAGAGACTGCTCTCGGGTCATACGGGAGTCAGGGGTTACTCCTTGAGTGAATCCTACTCCTACAGTCCAAGGACGTCCGTGCTCTTCGCCTTCTGGTACCTGCTCCAGTAGCTGTCTTGCTGGTACAAATCCCCACTTCAATCGTCTGTACTTGCGGGCTAGTAAAGACAAAGGATCCGGGTAAGCAAACTCCCGGATCGCTTCGTGCCTTACCAAGTCAGCCGCAGTCTGGCGACGTACGTTTAGGCTGAATGGACGTGACATAGTTCCCTCGTTAGGTTAGCTGTACCTGCGGCTTGCCGTCTACGTATACAACTTTGAGATTGGCTAGCAGGTAATCCTGTACTTGCTCCGCTAGGTTTTTGGGAGGATCTACGTTAGTAGCCCCGAAGATCACGTTAAGCGCCTTGTTGACGCGTCCTACGATAAGTCTACAGAACGGCACGACACCTCCCGCTGCAGTAATAGCTGCGTCACCGGCACCCATGAGCGGCTGCCCGAACTCGATAAACTTGTTAAGCCATACGGCACCTTCACGCTCGTATAGTGATACGCCGATACCGCCCGGCTCTGTCTCGAATAGGATGTTCTGCTGGATATCGATAGCGAACTCACGCGTGCCTACCTGAAAACGGAAAGCGCGCTGGGTAACTGCAAATCCTGACATGATAGTACCTCCGTTATCCCGCGTTGCGGGCTCTTAGTTGAGCAACTTTAGCAGCAAAGTGGGCCTTAATAGCTCCGGCTACTAGTGTCATCGGTACTGGCTGGAATACTCCGGGGGCTACCTCGACGTTGACTGTCTCATTGATTACCTCTTCAAGGGGTACTGAGATAGTGTTGTTAGGTACTGGTACTCCGAAGTAGCTACCGTCTGAACGGAGCTGATAGAAGTCGGAACATTCGTAGTTGATGGATCCGGTATTAGCTACTGGATTCCACGCAATGATGGTACGCGTAGCGAGGGTCTCGCTCTGTACGTGAGCATTAATGTTGGTAATGAGCGGGTTCATGGATCACCTCAAGGAGCGATAAAGTGGATCAGACCGAAGCCACGTGTTGCCGGGCTCGGGGTTCTAGCAAACTGCGTAGTTGTGCCATCGGCTGGGAACCACTGCCCTTCGCAGTAAGCGACGCCTGCAGCGTTATCCTGCTGAATGATGTTAGTCCATCCTCCCGGAGGACCTCCAATAGTACCACTAAGAGTGTGACCGAAAGATAGAGCTAAGCTTCCTGAACCACCGCGAGCAGCTGATACTGGCGACGGGGTTGTGGGAGGAACGAATGTTGAATAAGCGCGTGGACCAATGTCAACTTGTACAAACGTTCCGCTATTGCGTACACCACGTAGTACTACGACTACAAGCTGCGATGTAGAGTTGATAAAGTTGGTGAAGTACTTAAATGTCCTTTCTGCCAGTGTCAAAGATCCATTTGTCTCAAAACGTCGGACAAGTCCCTCTGAAGCATAGTTTCTGCTATTTACTTGCTGAAAGTCTCCGCCAATAGTTGCCCATAGGTTCTCGGAAGGGGTAGGCACGTTCCATCTACCATTAATAGTCGAGCTATAAACTACTACTACGTCATTAGCTAGCAGTGTGCCGGGATCAGGGATAATGATCTGCCACTCGCCATCGCTTCCCGAATAGTGAGAAACAGACGAGTGCACCACACTAATCGGTCCTGCTAGCCCTCTACGGGGTCTAGCTGCTGCTTGGATAATTCCCATCTTATCTAGCTCTCCAACTATCCACGCCTACTCGGCTTAGAAGCCTGCTATCTCCGGGAGGAATAGTAACGGCTCCTACCGTAGTGCCTGCGGTAATGACTACCGTACCTTGCCCTGCTACGGTCAGATCTCCGGAGCTGCCATCGTTAGCTACTAGAATAGCAGCGTCATCGTTCCATCCTTCGATTACGTCAGGTCGGATTGCGTAAGTGTAGGCTCCCGTATCCGTCTTGCGTACGGATCCACCCCTATCCAGTACAGACAGGTTGGTAGCCCTGTTAGATACCCTGTTTCGGATGCTTACGGGGTCCGAAGGCGTAGCCCCCAGAACCCCACTAAAAATGCCTACGTTCATGCTTAGAAGTTTCCAGCCCGAGTCACAGCCAAGTGGAAGCTTTCGGCGTTGTTGGTCGAAGCTCTTAGCTGGGCGTTAGCATCCGGTAGCAGGATGCCTAGGTTAGTCAGGATAGACTGGAACGAGGGTACCGTAGCACTCGGAGTAATAGCAGTGACTGGTACCTCGAACAGCAAGCGACTGGTTGTACCTCCATCCAGACTGAGGTAGAAGCGAATCATACCTGCAGTGGTAGTACCGGTAGCCGAAATACGGATATCGTCTACGCGAGTACCGCTAGCACCGCCAGCCAGAATGGTTACGATCGTACCCGTACCATCTCGGTTCGTGTTAGCGGCGTTAAGGACGGCTACAGCAGCTCGCGGGGTTGAGGCGTAATTAGCGTTAGTTGCCATGTTAGAGTACTCCGTAGGATTGAAGGACAAAGTCTGGGGCTGATACGTCTACCGAGTTAAGGACTCCGGCGACTAGCGTTAGGTTAGATCCGAGGGTCAGCTCTTCTACCGCTCCTGAACCAGCCGTAGAACGGCCTAGGACGCGCTGTGAGGCTGATGCAATGGTTGAGGAGGCTTGGGTACCGG
>Ga0315909_10002280_pt1 | contig 24778 bp, 36 predicted proteins | sample LakEriMetagenome_11_FD_203527 | JGI IMG/M metagenome (GOLD analysis project Ga0315909, IMG submission 203527) | Freshwater fungal communities from buoy surface, Lake Erie, Ohio, United States - Buoy 2 MA125 | ecosystem: Environmental > Aquatic > Freshwater > Lake | place: USA: Lake Erie, Ohio...
TCAGCAGCAACATAAAGATCTTTAGATAACAAACCGATAAGGTCAGTTCCAACCCAGTTAGCTTTCAAACCGTTAACTAAGTTATAGAAGTCATCAACCAAAGTAGCTGAAGTCCAAGCCTCTTGAACAGCGCGATCTTTGAAAGTTTCAACCATACCCTTAGTAGTAGAAGGTTGTCCAGAAGCAGTGGTAACATCACCGTAGATCATAGAACCCACCAATCCCAAAAGGTGACGGTATTCGTGTTGAGCAAACAAGTGTGTGTGGAATCCTTTTAAAGACTTACCATCATCCATCATTACAGGATAAAGCTTGTCAGTCAAAGCATCACCAGTGATTTTAGCGGTTGTCTTGTGACGTTGCAATTGGAAAGAGAATTTCTCCCAGTAGCTAGCCTTTGCCTCAGGTTGAGCAGTATCTTCATCAAAAGAAGAAGAGTAGATAACCAAAGTTGGAGTAGTAGTTCCCCAGTTAGCACCGTCTAAAGTAGCAACAGTATAGGTAAAGTTACCTGAACCTGCATCAACCTTAGCAGTAACACGTCCTTTTTGCTCGTTGTCAAGGTTGATAACCAAGTCACCGATTGCAGGATATGCGTAGTACTGAGTAGAAGTAGAATCAATCTCTTGAGAAGCGTTGTATGTGAAAACTTCTGTAGGAGCTCCACCTGCCCAAGCAGAAATGTTAGCAGCAGCTAATTTGCTGTGGTAACGATTCTCTTCGAAGTGGAAACCACCGTTAGAGTTCGTGATAACACGCTTAGCTCCTTGAGCGATTAAAAGGTTTAAGATCTCCAAACCTTGACCACCGAAACGGCGATACAATTTAGTTGATACGTCTGGAGGAAGTGCGTCGATAGACGACAAAAGGGTATGCTGTCCGTAGTTTACTGCACCGGAGCCATACGCGTGATTTACAATTGGATTAGTTGTAGCCATTTTTATAAAATGTTTTTAAGTTGTTTTTTTAAAAGCCTAACGCTGCACGAGTTGCCGATAGGTGTGGACTTTCCTTAATATCTCCTGACGGAGCGTCTTTACGGTCTACTACTTTCCCACCATTATGTACACTTCTGATGGTATCTTCCTTCAGTTTGCCAGCCGCAGACTTCAGTACTTGTTTCATAATTTGTTCTCTGTTTTCTAACCATACCCGGTTTTCGAGAACTTTCATAGCCGTTTGTACGCCTTGTTCATCTGGAGCCATTCCAGTCATGTATTGTTTGATTTCAGGGATATAACGGTCTAGATCCTCTTTGCTTACCGCGAAGTCTATAGTTACATCTCCAACATCTTCTACATTAACTTTAATAGGAATAGATTTCATCTTCTCCGGTACTTGTGCTAACACAGTTTCCCATTGTTGACTTCTCTCATCCATAGCCCGTTGGCTATCATTGCGTTGTGTTTGCAAATATGTGAAATAATCCTGGTTAGTATCGAACTCCTTGCGTTTGTTTTCAATACTTTTTAACGCCTTCTGCGCTTCAATGCGAAGCCCAATAGGCATTTCATCAACTGAATCGAACGTAGAGTCCACATCCATGTTGTTTTTATTAGCCACGTATTCCATTACGCGGTCTAAACCAAGACCTGCTAGTTCCTTATCATTTAAAATCTCTAGGATAGCCAAAGCCTTTACAGGATTGGTTTTCAGAGATTCATCTGATGTGTTAAGGATTGTAGTAGCTAAATTCAAATCGTCAATACCTGTAGTACGAACGAAGTTGTTTAGACGGTGGATAGTATCGTTTGCAAATGGATTTTTAATATCACGTGCAAATGGAACGATGTCCTCAACCTCTTTATACTTATCAGCAACCTCCTTATATCCTTTTGACGCAGTAACATAGCTCTTTAACTCATCTATTGAATTAAAGCCTAGTTCTGTAAAGTCAAATGATGGTGTTGATTGCGGCTCCGAACTTGGTTCGTCTGAAGCAGCCGCAGCTAGTTCATCCTTTGTTATTACAGGAGTTTCAATTGGATTATCAATTGTATTTTCATCAACACCTTCCGGCATTGTGTATTTCTGCATCTCCTGTTCGATGCGATCTTGTGACCACCCTTCGATAGCCGCATTTGCAGCAACATCTGCTGGCAAATAGTTGTTTTCGTTACCTTCCATGTTATTATAGATTACCTGATATTTCTACCTCTTTTTGCTTTTCCAGAGTACCCTCCTGTGCAAGTTCAGCCATTCTGTGGTTGTGCTTAACCTGCTCAAGTAGTGCCTTTTGTTGATACTCCGTAAGCATTTGTTCTGTTTTCAATTGTTGAACAGCTATGTCAGCTTGAGCTTTAGCCTGTTGAGCCATCATAGCTGATTGCTGTTGAGCCTGCGCGTTCATTTGCATCATCTTCTCCTTTTGCGCCTGAATTTCACGCTTAGAACGCTCTTCTGATAATGTTAAGTACCATGAAGCAAACTCATCGTTACCCTTCTCGAGCTCCTTCTCAATAAAGAGATAGTCGCCCATTGTAATTCCAGGCTGACCGCTTTTACCTACTTTCATAGATTCTAGGGCGGCTTGCATAATGATCTGTTTACGTTGAGTTGTAGGAGTTGAAATTAAAGTAATTCCGATTTGGTCAAGAGTCAAATCCTCAAATGAATTTAAGGCATTCATCTTCTCAGTACCTAATAGATTAGAATAATACTTCTCTACATCCTTATCAAACTTAATGTTTGTTCTAGTCATAAGGATAGCCTTTCTAGCAGCCTTCTCCTTAAATCTCATCAATGCCTTTTTAAGAGGATACATCGCATGGTTAGTTGAATCAACTTCCATTTGAGCTACTCCTAATCCCTGCTCTGAATTATTAGTCGGTTGAGCAGCCATAGCAGGAGTAATACCTGCAAGGTCCATGATACGATTCATATCATCCTGCCAGCAGGTTAACCACTCTTGGAGTTGTGGTCCGATACCTCCAGGAAGCTCCTGAATAGAATTAGCTCCACCACCTTTATTCAAGATGTCTGTCTTAGATTGAATGAACTGATTACCTGTTTGACGACGGATACGAATAAGCTCTAACGGAGTCATCTTACCAAAGCCCATATCCATATTAGACAACAGTCCAATATCAATCATAAGACCTTTAGGTGCAGCACTCCATTTAGCGGCTTGCAATTTAATCCAAGTCAACATTAAAGAATCAAGATGCGGCTTCCATCTTTCAACGATAGCCTTTCCTGGGATGCGCTCAAAGAAATAGCTTAACGCTACGTTTCCTTTAGAGTCACGCATCATATTCTTTTGCATACCGTAATCGTAAACGAATCTAGTACCCAAAATATAATTTCCTGTGTACAAGTTCTGCACGCAGGTTACATCTGTCTTTCTCTTACGTCCGTCAGCATACGGCTTTTTGATAACACCATACTCTTCAGGAGCGTATACATAAGTGCCGTCCTTCTTCTCACGACCTGTAAAATAGTCGTAGTCATTAGACTTATACTCAAAGTGAAGAACTTCAACAACGAAATCCTCCCAAATATAACGTCCTGTTACAGGATCCTTTCTATTGAAGTTGAAATCCTTATCGCTATAACCTTGAGTTTCATAGTATATTCTAGCAAGCTGCTCAAGGTCTTGTGGACTAGCACCAAGGTTAAGAAGCTTATGCTTAATATCCTTGATCTGAACACGCTCGATATGACCTGCAAATGCCGGTTCTGCTTCTTCACTCTCATCAATATATGCTGTTACAAATGCTGCTGGATTGATGAACTTCATCTTTGTAGATCCATCATCGTCTGTATAGACACGTCCAACACAAAAATTAGTTTCAACTAACTTCTCAATTGTTCTCAATCTAATCTTATCCCAATCACTAATTTGAAATACATGCTCTGCGATATCAGCCATTGCCATTTCTAGCGGCAACTTAAATCCGTGATATCTTTCGTACATGTCTAATTCCGTTTCGTTAGCAGGGACCCAAGGATACTCTTTAGTAGGAAGTCCAATCTCCTTACGCATAGGATTGATTAACTTATCTTCATAGTACAACTTCCACTTCTCGTATGCCTTTTGGTAGTTAGACTCCTGATTCAAAGATTCAACATGAACCTTAAAATCACTTGCACTAAGCATAGACTTAATTGTAGAAATGAATTTAGGAGCAGGGCTCACAATCTCATAACTTACGTTTGTATATGCCTTACGAGAATATTCCGTGAAGTTTCTATCTGTACTATTCTTATCATTCTTAGTTCCTAGGAACCAGTCACGATACGGAGCAGACGACTGTCTTGACTCAGCATAGTCAGTCATCATTTGAAACCATCCTGTAGCACTATGGCCAAACAGAGTTCTTCCATTATACCATCTTGAATAGATAGCTTGACCTACTTGGCTAATAAAGCTAAGCGACTCTTTTTGCTCTCTAGGTACATTATCGGACGGAAAACCGATTATTTCGCTGAATTTCAACATTGGTTACAAATATAGATATAAGAGTACGCTAAAAAACATACTTTTTGATTTTTATTCAACCTAATCAAAAAATTCTAGCAGGTTATCCATAACTCGCGTTGAATTAGCCTCTTGCAGGTATTTAGGGAAGGCGCTCTTGGATCCAAGCAGGGCCATTCCACCTGCTGCGAATAAGTCATAGTTAGTCATCTCGCTAGGGTCATTAATTTCAAGACACTCTTCAAGAAGCTCTATGTGGTTATCATTCTTACCGAATAGTCGGATGTAGTTCATATACTCGGTGAAGATTTGTTCCTTGTCGGCTTCCGTAGTGTATCGGCCGGGTGCTTGAGCTAATTTACCATTAGCGTCTAGGTCATTTAGCAGATACCCCTCGTAACCCCACTCGCGGAACTTCTCAATAACTATAGGTACGTTACGTTCAGGATACACATGAGCTCCAAACAGGATAGCCAATTTTAACATATCCTCGCAGTAGGTATTACCGTCATCAACACGAATGTTATAGGTTACAACAAACTTATTGCTTATCCATTGGTCAACCGGTTTATCCATGCTGTCATACGCAGGATCATGCTTGTAAAACATAGCACCACCACCATTAGATTTCCTGCGGCCCTTTACGTCCCGATTATTGAACTTAAATGGGTCACACCCTAAGATATATCTATTTACAACTTCAGGTGAAGGATACCACGTGTTTGCCTCGCTATCGAAGTACTTCTTATTCCTCTGTTCCTCTGACGGAATGTACGAAACAACATACTTACCTTCAGGGTCATCTGTCACACGAACATTACTTCCAAATGCACCTACCCAGTCTAGGCGAACCGTTCTAGTTCTAAACAGACGGTCAAACTTCAACTGATTAATACGTGTTCTTAAAATAGAAAGGTCGAAGTTGTTGTTCTTACTTGCTTTAGAGGCGGCTTCCTGAAGTGTCCAGGGGTTATCTCGAATCTCTCCGTTCAAACGAAGATCAAGTCCCTTCTCCTCCAAATCCTTCCTCGTGTTCATTAGGATTGTTTTGGCTCCTCTGGAAACCATGTTTCCCTCCAAATTTCTAATAGGCTCCACTGGATCTTCAATGATTGAGTTGCCGTACTCGTCCACACATTCGTCATACCCGTCGTATGCAGGCACGAAAAGGGTGAATAGTCCGCTTGTTGTAAATCCGTTTTCGTTTCGCTCATCGTAATATGAAGATTTAATTAGGTCAAAAAATTCCTTACCACCACCTGCTTCAAACTCACCAAGAGTTGAAGTGAACATAGCCAATCCATTAATACGCAAACCTTGTGATAAACACTTGCGTACAACGTCCTGCCATCTTCTCGGAATGGAAACACCGCTATCTCCGTGCTTACCACCCTCATCATCAAGGTAGGCGTGCAGCTTCTGTCCATCAAAAGCCCTTTCGCTAGATGCACGCGATTCAATCCAACCATCATGGCTAGCAATCCTGTTCTGGGAAACACCCTGCGTTCTTGCGGCCGGATATGTAAACGACAGCTTCTCTTTCGGGAAGTCGGTTCCATCATGCGCCGGCTTCAGGAAGAAGGGAATCTTTCTCCACGGCTTAACAACCTTATCTATGTAAACGTCCTCCTTAGCCTGGCGTTCTGTAATAGATTGGATACCACCCTTCTGCTGTTTACGCTCTGTGGTTATGCAGTATAATATACAGGCGGCTTGCGAAGTTGCTCCGATACGACGGCGTTTAGGGAAGATATATCCGTAGCAGGTTCTGTAACCCATATCTACAACATACTTACCCTCATCAACATACGCAGCAGGATGCTTTGAAGCAAATTCTTCTGCGTTCTTTATGCGTTGAAAGAACTTTGTCTTAATGTTTCCCTCAAACCTATATGTAACTCGGTATTTGTATACCGCATCTGTTGTTGTGTAGCAGTACTTTGCAAATAGGAATATGCGGCGATCCAAATCTCGATACCACGGAAGTGAATCTTGACGTGTTTCATTTTGGATATCCCAATAGTTTAGATACACGTAATGCCAACCGTCTATGTAGGTCGGAACTCCGTTATTAAAAAACCAATACCCTTGATACCTGCGTTTAATCTGAACCTGAATCCACTCAATCTCATTTCTGTATTCAAGACGATTAGATTCTAGCTCCGCGTAAATATCCTCCTGTGTAACCGCCTCCCTCTTCTTTAGCTTATTTTTCTTTCGGATAATATCCTGTATGCTCTTTAGCTTTTCAGGAACCTCCTCATGCTTAAACTTTTGGTTCTTTGGATGCAGACCATATCCGTCAATTAACTGAACTGCCTCATCCCACTCTTTTCCATAAAAGGATTCAACAGTAGGAAGCTTAACCTTAACTGTTTCAAGAATAGGGTCATGCTCGTGATACACGGCATACTCCTGCTCTCGCTTATATTCGCTATGCCATTTACTAGTTGCCAACTTCTGGGAACATTAGGTTTGATTTCATCTTTGATGGCGGCCTCGAATCTGGAGCAAACATCATATATTCCTCCGGTCTAATTCCAAGATTGTCTTGAGCAAGGAATTTTGTAATCTCATTCTCAAGAGCCTTTGTTGTTTCACCCTGCATGAATCGTGTACGAGCATCACTTAGCTGCTTACGAATAGATTCAATGTTGGCGATGTGGTTCTTCTGGTCTACCGCATCCTCCGGCATAGACATCTCAAGAAGGTCATACAGAATTTCCTCTGCACGAATCATAATAGCCCAATCCTCAGGTTGCTGCAATCTAAGGAAAAGAACAATCTTCGCTCGCACATTAGCGTTCTTGTTTAGAAGAACATCATTGTATATCTGTGGATACGAACCATCCGTTTCAGGCTCAATACCTAACTCTCTTAATGCCCAAGTCTTTCTTTTACTTAACTGTGGATAAGCATCTATACCTGGACTTCCTGGGCTGTACATCAATATGATATATCGAAGAACAAAGTCGGGAGTTATCTCAGGCGGTAATCCAAAGTTATTGGCGAAAACAGTTCCGTGCTGCGCAAGGTCAGGAAATTTGAATACAACCTGTTCCGTACTTGGAACGCGGTCGATTCTGTATTTCATTTTAGAATACTTATTCTCCATCTATCTTTGCCATTATAATGTGCGACTGAATAAAAACAAGTGGGTCTAATGTCCTGTTGTATGAAAATTCCAAGTCAACAGGAGCTCCTCTAAATGTCTTTACTCTTTCTCCCACTTCGCAAGATACTGATTTCCACCCACTTTTGAAAGGAAAGTTTTTCTTCCAATCATATCGTATATCACCACTCGGCGTATAGACCACGTCAAAGATATCCGGCTCATCACCTGAAGCTCCTTCAAGATGCTCAAGGATAATAAACTCACTAATCTTTTTCATTGGAACACGCTTGCAAATTATGTAGTCGTTTAGCGCAAGGAATCCACTATTATCCTTTCTTAATACAAGCTCCTTGTATGGAACGATTAAAAGATGGACCATCTCCTCACCCTCTTGATAGGCAAAGTAGAAACTCTCATCCCTCTGCACGGTACAGATCTTAGCAATAGCATCAGGCGTAAACCAAACCTCATCACCAACCTTAACCTCAACAGGGCCGTCCCATGAATAGTTAAGAGGACCAAGGTCCGCTTTTGGATGAACCGAAACAACAGTCCCGTGTCTAGCGCCTAACATAACTCTAGCCTCGTCACTTACCGCCTGAAGAGATATCCTAGCGTTGTTAAAAACAATGTCTGATGTAATGACGTATGGTATGCGAACCAATACTCTTCCAACACCAACATTTAACGATAGCGCCTCCTCCTTCGTAATTATCATAATATCTTGATTTAGTAGGGAATAACTTCCTGTTATTTGCTATTACCCTTAATGTATTTTTGTTTTGCCTTACCTTCCTGTTAAGATTAGGAGCGTCATCGGATGCTCCTTTTCTTTTTACACAACCTCTCCGTTAATAATCATCCTGTTATCCACCGAAAACTTTCCTGTAGCATCGAATTTAACTATGCAAAATCCATGCACCCAATCGTTATGTGGCATATAGTCAGGATTCAACTCACATAGACAGCCTGTTGTAAACGCTCCATGTATATTATCTTGTATATCTCGTGTCACAAATTCCGACTTTCTGTGGAAGTGACCGCATACAGTATTTCTCTTTGTTTTTAAGTATAACGCTCTTGCCGGCTGAACCGTTCCTCCTCCTCTGTACTCATGTCCGTGTATGATACACAAGTCACCAGCTAACGCAACTGTTTGAGATTCAACTAGCTTAACTCCATTCTCTCCAAATCTCAGAAGCATTTGAAGTTCAAACTCATCTGTATCAATCCACTCTGGAGCCTTAATGGTTAACCATCTCTCTAGTCTATGTTCATGGTTTCCAATCTTATAGTAGATTCCTGCGTTAGGGAAGGCGGCTCTCAATTCTTTGAGGAACCATCTACCCTGCTCAAGTTCAACCTTCATCTTTGGCTTGCTTGGATCCTTATCAAAGCTAGACAACGCATAAAAGTCTAGGATATCTCCATTTAGATAAATGCAATTTACATTGTTATCTATTCCATACTGTACAGCCGCCCTTAACGCATCCTCATCGTGATATGGGAAATGTATATCCGACAAAACAAGAATATTGTTGTGATGAATTGGTAGTGTTAAAAAACTAGGCGACGACTTATATGATTCAGGTATATTGCTAAAAGGAGTATAGTTATAGGTTAATGGTCTTTGCAAATCAGGCTTAACCGACTTTCTAGTTTCCTTACCACCCAATCCAGCATGGTTTTTAAGAAGTGAGCGTGCGTGATCTACGCTATTAAAAAGCATATCGTTATCAGCAAACATCTTTTTAGCAATGGTAAGGATTGGAAGCTTCGGGTATTTCTTTAAATACTCTATAGCAACTTTACCTGTAGTTGACGGTTTATTAGCCATTTTAGTTGAATTTGAATTTGTCCCTGCCTGATAGAAAGTTGCTGTATATCATAGCAAGTTCTTTTGCGTTTCCTCGCAGAGTTAGTGTTTGACCTGATATTAAAGATACAAGGGTAGATTTTAACGAAACCTCCCCTCTTGAGTTTAGATTATTTGATATATACAAAACGTCAGCTATTGAAAAATAGCAGGGCGACCACTCAGAAACAACTCCATCCTCCCTTGTTTCGTCCATGTCATACTCCATTAGTATGAAGCAGTGCAACATACCGTTGTTATCTACAGCAAAGTTGTTTGACATGTTTACGAAATTATGCAATTTATTCGACATAGGTTCTAGATGTTAATATCTACAAAAACAAAAAAGGGGGTTGACCCCCCTTTCTGTTCAATCATCTTAAAACGGTAGATCATCATCTGATGTTACCGGTGCGGCCTTTTTCCCTCCTGCCTGTTTAGGAGCCGCCTCCTTAACTTCAATCGAATATACATTCAAACTTGTATAGTACTTTTCCTTGTACTCCTTAGAACGAATGTTAAACTTAACTTCTGACACATCACCAACCTCTGGAGTCATAACGCTGTCTAGCGATTTACCTCCGATTGTAAACGCGTATGTGTCTGTGTAGGTATTACCACCTACTGATTTAGAGTTCTCAAGTACGAACTCAATGAAATCAAAATTGCCGCGAGTTTGCTTCTCGCCGACTGCTACCACCTTTCCTGTAATATTAAACATAGTATATAATTTTCCACAAATATAGTAGGTTATTCTACATTTACCAAAATATTTTTATTAACACGGTGTTTATATGTTTATTTGTTGCATTCATATTTTTTGATTGTATATTTGCCATGTCGAAAGACGGTTAGAGTAGCAGCTAACGAAAAGCATTATAATAGCCCTGTGATTTAGGACGTGTCTGCTACCACTCCTAAGTCACGGGGTTTATTTTTTAACACTATGAGTTTACATTCTTTTGAAGTTGAGCATGCAAGGAAGTATGGTTTAGCAGAGGCAGTTTTAATCAAGAACTTTAAGTTTTGGATTGAGCATAACATAGATCAGAAATATAACTTCAAGGACGGAAGAACTTGGACCTATATATCTTTAAGGGAACTTGCTAAGAACTTTGACTATCTTTCAGAGAAGCAGGTTAGAACTGCTATTGAGCATTTAGTTAATGACGGTGTTATCCTAAAGGGCAACTATAACAAACTTGCTATTGACAAGACCTTATGGTATGCTTTTGTGAACGAAAGTGAGTTTGTCAAGCCATATGACCGAATGGAAACTCCATTTGCCCAATCTGGCAGACCAGATGCCCAAGAGGTCAAAGCAATACCAGATACACTAAACATATACAGTAATACAGATATTAAGAAAGAAAATATAAAAAGAAAGAAGGCGGCGAATGAATTTGTTCCACCAACCGTTAGTGAAGTTAAGCAGTACTTTCTTGAAAAGGGATATTCTCCTTCAAAGGGGGAGCAGGCTTTCAACTACTACAACTCGAATGATTGGAAGGACAAAAATAACAAGCAGGTTCTTAACTGGAAGATGAAGATGCAACTTTGGTTCAAGCCGGAGGACAAAATAGACGTCACTCGACTTAAATTTGAGGTCGATAACCCGGAGCAGTATGAAGGATTTAATAAATACCGCCACTACAACGAGGATGTGCTGAAGGAACTTGTGGACGGAATATGGCACTACCAAACTCGACCAATAGGATTTAAAAAGGGATAGTATGATGACACCACGGCAAAAGGCAAAGCGGCTTATAGGAGCACACGGCTTCAAGGGGGCCTACAAGATTGCACACGAAATGACAAACGAGGTTGGATGGCTAGCACTAGTAGCTCCAACAAAAGACATGAGCGATGACTACAAGAACGTAAGGTTCTATTGGGACACAGTTAAAGAAATAGTACAAAAGGAAGAATATGGCAGCGGAGAAGATTTATAACCTAGAAAACAGAAAGACATACATCATCAACGCTGAAAGACGCGGTGAGAATAGTATGTCCTGCCCAGTATGCTCTGGGGATCGCAAGAAGAAAAGCGTTAAGTGCATGAGCTTCAACACGATAGAAGGAGTTGGGCATTGTAACCACTGCAACGCACGCTTTGTACGCAAGTCGGAGGAGCAGGAGCAGCAGAGATATGCTCGACCTGTAGCGCAGTCAAACCCAACGGCTCTACCCGATAAGATTGTGGCGTGGTTTAAGGATCGCGGCATCTCATCTTCTACGCTGATTGATTTCAACGTGGAGAGTGGAAGGATGTTCTTTCCACAGGTAGCACAGGAGAGGAACTGTATTCTGTTCAACTACTACCGCGATGGGGAGCTAATCAACATCAAGTATCGTGATGCCGAGAAGAATTTCCGCCTAGTCAAGGATGCCGAGCTGATATTCTACAATCTTGATAGTATCAAGGATGAGTATGTGATTATCACGGAAGGTGAGCTAGACGCAATGGCCTACCATGAGGTTGGAATCACATCTGTTGTATCGGTTCCCAATGGAGCATCCAAAAACAACCGTCTACAGTATGTCGACAATTGCATTGACCGTTTTGACAACGTGAAGGTAATCTACCTTGCAACAGACGATGACGAACCGGGCCGCATTCTTCAGGAGGAGCTCGCTAGACGCTTTGGAAAGGATAGGTGTAGGAAGATATCATTCTTTGGAAAAAAGGACGCTAACGAGCTTCTATTGGAGGACCGTCTTGCGCTACCTGAAACTCTGGAAGCCGCAGAAGAATATCCATTGGAGGGAATCGTAACCATAGATGGCATAGCGGACGATATTTGGCGGCTACGAAGAGAGGGTTTGAAGCCAGGGTGCGACATCTCAATTGACGCGTTCAACGAGCTACTCACCTTTGTACCGGGATATGTTACAGGAGTTACAGGAATACCGAACCACGGTAAGTCCGAGTTCCTAGATCAGATAATGGTAGACCTATCGGTTAAGCACGGCTGGAGATTTGGAATCTTCTCTCCTGAGAACTATCCACTTCAGCTCCACTTCTCGAAGGTGGCTAGCAAGCTGGTAGGTACGGCGTTCAATGATATGGGGGACCGAGAAATCATAGCCGCCATGAACTACTGCCGTGACAACTTCTTCTACATAGCTCCCGAAGAGGATAATAGCCTAGACAGCATAATAGAACACGCCAAGAGCCTAGTTAAGAAGTATGGAATTAACGCAATCATCATAGATGCGTGGAACAAGCTAGACCACACCTACCAAACCTCAGAAACCCAACACATCTCCAAGGAGCTAGATAAGTTAATCGACTTCTGCCGTAAGAATAGTGTACACGCCTTCGTTGTTGCCCACCCGACCAAGATGTCGCGTGATCCAAAGACGCAGCAGTACAATGTAGCTACCCTGTATGATATGGCAGGCAGTGCCCACTTCTATAACAAGTGTGATAACGGTATATCGGTGTATCGCCACTTCTTTGAGGATGGTGGTTCGATGCCGGAGATATTTGTACAGAAGGTGAAGTTCAAACATTGGGGACGTCAGGGAAGCCGCGAGATGCAATACGATGTTCCTAGCGGTAGATATTATGTAGTTGGAAAACTCAACAAAACTTCCTATCTTAGCACCGAATTTAACCAACAGGAATTTGAGCTATGATATCTGACTTAACATCGTGCGTGAAACCACACCTAATCATTCAGTTTTTGGAAACAATAGTTAACGGTGAGGTCGACACCCTAAAAGACGATGCTAAAAGAATGCTAGACGGCATTAACAATACACTTGACATCTCTGATAACCCGGATCAATTTATTAATATCGCCCTATCATCTTGTGCGGCTGTGTTTAACACAAGTCCTGAGGAGATCATGTCAAGAAAGAGAAACAGCAACATCATAGATGCAAAGAGATCCTACATGTGGATTCTGAAAACGACATTAGGCTGCACGCACCGACTAGTTTCGGAAACGCTAAAGATGCACCACAGCTCGGTAATCCATCATCTGAACACGGTAGACAACTACCTGATGTACAACGCCGACTTCCGAGCTAAGATAAACCAGGTGGTGATAGATCTAAAGCAGATTGGCTACCACGTTCCTTCAGAACAGTTTGTCAAGCATGTAAACAAGGCGGAGCAGAAGAAGAGTCGAATCCGCGAGAAGCAGAAGAGAAATAGAGTATAAGTAGTATTAGGGATAGGCGGCTAACCTAGTAAATTTGGAGCCGCTAAAAATCTAAACTATGGACAACAAACTAAACTTTCTAAAATCCCAAATATCTGTATTCAATCCAACATGGACAAAGGAGCAGGTAGAAATGGAGGCAATACGAATTAACAATCAAGCAAACTCAATCGACGATGATGACGAGGGGTGTTTGTATTGTGGTTCTTAAAACTGTACCTGCCTAAAACGCAGAGTCCCTTGCAGATGGTCGCGACATCGTTGCAAGTAGCTGTGATAGACCTCGCAAAGGATGCTACCATATAACACCAAGCTAAAGTCGGGTGTAACTTTAAAACCAAAAAGAATGAGTAGCAAGAATCAAACCTCGGTAGATGTCCTCTTCGAAATACTATGGGAAACTCCAAGAGATAAGTGGGAGTGGAACGCAGTACTCAAGGAGGTGAAGGAGATGCATCAGAAGGAGATTGAAGAAGCATACGTAGATGGTCAAACTATTTCAAATGCCTATTCAGGAGCGTCAGATTACTACAACGAAACATTTGAATAGTTATGACACCAAAGGAAAAGGCCAAAGAGCTAATGGACAAGTATTGGATATATCTACGAGCAGGACTGCTTTACGATGAGGAGGCTAAGGAGGATGCGAAGCATTGCGCAATAATAGCTGTGAAAGAAATGCTAGAGGAGGTCAAGGAGCATAAGTATGACGACAGCTCCGCCATCAGAATCATATACTGGTTTAAGGTAATCAAAGAAATAGAAAAGCTATGAGCAAAGTAACAATAGAATTTGACCGCGTAGAAGAGGCAGAAGAACTGCGTGTCGCATTAGACGGATGGAAATACAAGATGCTCCTCTGGGAACTCGACCAAAAACTCCGTAGCGTGCATAAATACGGAGCCGCCATCGAAGGATCAGGAGAAGCAACAGAAGCTGAAATGGACGTGTGCTACAGGATAAGAGAGTACATACGCCAGGAACTACAGGAAAGTAATTTAACAATAGAATAGAAATGTCAGATATAAGTAAGTGCAGGGGGGCAGATTGTCCCCACAAAGAGAAGTGCTATAGGTTTACAGCACCGGCTAACGAGTACGCGCAATCCTATTTTGTAAAGCCGCCAATCAAGGCAGACGGAACCTGCGATCTATTCTGGGGACAAACACAAACAGACATCCTCACACAACTCAAGGAAATCGTCAAGGGATAGCGTGACAAGTCATCACGCCTTCAAAAATTGTCAAGACATAGTTTTACCTTTGGATTTTTTTTGTCCAAGAAGTCCATGACTTTTCGTAACAAAAACACATGTAAAATTGTTACGAGGCTTATGTGTCGTATAGGGGTTAAAATTCCTATTAGGATACTAAAATATCGGGTTCTTATCCCTCTAATGACCAGTTATCCAAAATCACATTATATGAGTGATTTCAAATGCATTATCTAACCAGGAGGCTTTTTTGACCGCAATCTCATACAATAGTATGGTTTAATAGTCATTTTCTTTCCACGGCCCATTTCTGCATATTTAAATTAGCTAGATGTTATAAATAACACCTGTCCGATATAAACGGAAAACCAACAAGGGACAGTAAACCACATCTACTGGCAAATGTTTGATTGTGGAAAATAATCACCAGAATCAGCCCTATCGTGGAAAATAATCCACACCAATTCGGAATCCTGCCGAACTACTGCATGAATTTTTCCAAAAACCACATGTCAAGTTTTCTGCACCATTTACTTGACACCGACAAGATGGTTAGCAGATGTAACCAACTGGATAGTAGAGCCACCCGGAACAATCGGAAACAGCCCTTCCACTTTAGAGTGTTTCACAGGCTAACACATTGGTAATCAATAACATGAGTTTTGTTCCACGTGGAACATAAGGTTGTGTAACATACGTTTCACGTGAAACATATCTTTATATGCGTGGAACATCTAATTTGAGAAAGAGGCAGAATGTAGTTTGATGGGGGTAAAATGGGAAAAGAACAGAATATATTGAAGAGGGGGTCTATATACCATATTACACTGCCTCAACATCTCCGATGTTGTTTTTTGCGAAAGGGGTACCCTTGCAAGTGCAATGTGAAATTCGTGTTTCACGTGAAACAAAGCAGTTCGTGTATTCCTTATTAATATACCACCACCAAAATTCCATCGGCCGTTATTTAGAATGAGTCTAAATAAGCAAAAGGCTTGGATATATCAATTATATTTTGTACTACGAAATTTCCACGTGAAAAGCAAATGTGTTGCGCTGTTTAGAATCTGTATAAATAAGCCGCAAATTTGCACACGTCAATTTTATTCCGTATACGTGCGCGCGCGCCTGTTTCCTTATATGCAAAGGCAGAATAGGGCGCTTATGTAGAAACATTCTAAATAACACTTTTAATCCATTGATATTCAGTTACTTAAATAAAAGATGCAAAAATAATTGCAAAAATATTTGCATTCACCACTTCGATATTCGTATGTTTGCAGAGTCAATCAATTACAGCAACGGCAGTAAGACTGACAGCGAAAAAAGTTCATTAAGAAAAAAGGGCATGTCTCCTAATAGGATAACTACGCCCTGGTGGTGACCACACGTTAAACGGAACTTAATGGGATAACTATGTACTAAAATTAAATAACTATGAAAATGGAAATTCAAGATTCGGTATCGGCATATTATGCCCGTCCCGATAAAAAACCTAGAAAGGAAGTTCATAAGGTAGGGCGTATAACGCGCTCGGCTAAAAAAGTGTGGGTAAGCAATAAGCGGGAGCAGGTGTTCAATGGCGTTTGTCGGCTAATTGAACAAGGGGAACGTGCGCAATTGCAACGTGACGTGCGCCGAGCAAAGCGCAACAAGTAGGAACGGCAACGGCTGTTCCACGTGAAACATTATTAGCATAGTGGTGACCACACTATAAACGGACAGACGGAAAGTACACACATGTTCCACGTGAAACATTGGTGCAAGGTACAACCTCGTGAAAGCCGAGGTCGTGTAATACGCTACGCTCAAACCAATTAAATTTTACGTGCTTTATGGAAAAGAATGTATCCTTTGTACTTACGCAAGAGAATGACTCTGCGTTTTATCTTCGTGGCGGCTTCGAATTTTCGGGGACGGTTGAAGAGGCATCTAGCGAAATGACGTTTCGCGTTATCAAGTTTATGGAACGTGTCAAAAAGTTCCGTATGAAAACCAATTTCAAGTTCGGTAAAAAGTTCACCATCGATATGACTATTGACGGGAAAACCTACCGAAGCACCGACCTGTACTTTGCCTTCGATGATTCGGGCAAAGATTGTAACGGCGCAATTACACTTTCGTTGAAGCGCTCTGCTATCTTTATGGATTTAGTTCAAGAAATGGTAGAGGCATAATTCGGCGGCTATTCAAATTTCAATGGGGCTTCGTGCCCCTTTTTTCATTCACTAAAACTTAACATAAAATGATTACTCTCACAGTGCTCTCAGTTTTATTCACCATTCTATGTACAATCAAAGTACAAAAGCAAAAAAGGTACGGACAATTTTCAATATCCAGCGGATGGTATCTCGCTCAAGTTATGAGTTTAACATTCATAATATCAATGGCTGTAGTGGCTATACTCGCTTACCTACCGTAATGTTCCACGTGAAACAATTAAACCTATGGACAAAATTAAAGAGATCATAAATTGCCAGCCCCCAACACTTGAGGTCGGCAAAAAGTATAAGTTTAACATATACGACTTACACTTACACGAAGGTTATACAGACAACCACGAACTTGTAGACATAAGATATATATTCTATGAGGGCGGCGACATTGCTAACTATTTAATGCAGATAGGTAGACGATACTCATTTGAAGAGTTTAAGTTTGTAGAAAAGTTAGGAGATAGAGGCGATTGCATATGCGAGATAAGAAACGCAAGAGGCACAGATGAACATTATCACGCTGACTTAATCTTCGAAATGCACACAACAGGAGATAAGATGACGAGAATATCATTAGCACTCCATATACAAGAATACAACGAACCAACCTTTATAGCACTATGAAATTCATATCTTCATTAGACAACATCGCTATTGAGGCGCACTTGTGTGGCGACAACGCACCGGAGGAATTACATTCATACGGCGGAGTGTATATGCACGGCAAGTTACAAGACGACATAGGTTATGATATACCAATCCTAACTGAAGGCGAAATGCAGGTCGGGGTAAACGATTGTGAAATACAATTCCCTGACGGCAAGGTAGTATCGGCAAGGGCATACATATGGCAAACAAAATTCAAGGTCAACCCCTGGAATGTGCGTGGGCTTATCGTGTATCAAGACGATATGTCATCTAGAATTTATGCTATGAATCGCTTCCTAGAAAGCGCGGAGAATCTTTAATCAAGTAATCAATTAAAACCAAATAAACATCATGGACAAGATCCTAAGACCCTTCATTCACTTCATCACCTATTGTGTGTTGTATAGTGTAACCTTTATGGCGGCTTCCGCTTTAATCGCTCTAACATTCTGGACTAACTATGTCGACGTAATCCAACACGTCCTAAGCATAGGGGCGTTCACTATTGTAGTGCTAACACACCTCATTTTCAAACTCCATAAAGAACTAGAGAAATGAAAAAGAGTAATCTATTCACTATAATATACTTTGCTGTGCTTTTGTTGGCGGCTTCGATGGTGTCGTGTTCATCAAGTCAACACGGCTACGACTACAAGACACATCACCGCAAGGCACACAATGCAAAGCCGAGCAAATGTTATAAGCAACACAATAATTGGTAACCAATAACTAATCATATGTCAGAAACAACTAACAACGTGCAGGTTGAAGAGCTAGTAGACCTGTACAACGGTGATGTAGCACTACGTAGTGAGTGCTTCAAGTTTTCAATCGGTCAATACGATGACCAATGGTATCACAAGGACGATGAGGATATAATAACCCTACCTTCAGGCTCTGTGTGTCATCAAGACGACAGCGATGATATCAGCCACACTACCTGCGGTGACGCCTTCCATTCCGATGAGCAGGAGGACTGCGACATTGTATGGTGTGATTATGACGAGCTGTATGCGTATCAAGATGACTGCGAGTACGGCTATGTCAGTCGACGTCAAGAGGGCTACTTCCTACGTGATGACAACGAGGATTGGCTTGAATGTAACGGCGAATACTACCGTAACCCTGATGTCGCTGCCTACAACGATATCTACTACTACGATTCAGTCAACGAGTATCGACACATTGACGACGCACCCGATGATGATGATGATGATGATGATGAGTACCTTAATGGTTATCATAGCGGTAGCCGTTCATGGCGTGTTAGCTCTAACACTGCCTGGACTATGGGCTTCGAGGTAGAGAAGGAGGACAAGGATGTGCGCCGTTCATGCTACTACCATGACCTACCACACAATTGGACAAAGGAACGTGACGGATCTTTGTCTGACTCTAGCGGCTTCGAGCTTATCTCTCCTGTGTATAATCTATTCGATGTGCTACATGAGCAGGATATTGCGGCTTCCAATTTGTTGCGTAACCACATCAACGCTAAGCATAGCAAGGCTTGTGGTGGTCATATCCACATCGGTAGTAAACTATATACCACCGAGCAGATATTCGAGGGTATCAGTGGCTTTCTTCCTGTACTCTATTCCCTGTACACCAATCGACTTGATGTCAGCTACTGCAAGGCTAAAAAGAAACACGAGTACCTCAACCGAGATAAGTATTCAGCCGTGTATGTCCGTGACACTACGGTAGAGTTTCGCATCTTCCCTGCGGTCAAGTCGGTAGACAATCTCATGTGGCGTATCGAACTGCTACGTATCATGGTACGCAACTTCGGTAAGTCGGAGCGTGATGTGTTGACCATGTTATGTGACCGCAAGTCCTTTCTTCATGAGCATATGCTCAAGGTGATTGATGCAGACAAGATGTTGCAGAAGGTGGCGCTGTTTGTCAAGTACAGCTCTATCTATAACGATACTAACCTTGACGACCAATCAACTGATATTAACTAATAATTTATAAGACTATGTGTATAGCAATCTTAAACCCTAATAACGTAACCCTTAAAAAGAAGGTTCTAAAGACCTGTTGGGAAAACAATACTGACGGAGCGGGTATGCTCTATCTAGCAGACGGCAAGTTAACTACTCATAAGGAGATGTCTAACTTCGATTCATTCTATGACCACTACTCTAGTGTACGTAAGCAGTACAAGACTAGTCAGATAGTCATACACTTCCGTATCTCTACACACGGCAAGGTTAATCTAACTAACTGTCACCCCTTTATTACTAATGATGATTGGGGCTTTGTACATAATGGTATTATCTCGGCGGCTCCGAAACATGCGGATTTCAGTGACACGTATATGTTCAACCGCGAGATACTACAAAAGCTTCCTGCGGACTGGATACATAACGATGCTCTATATGACCTCGTGCAGGAATATATCGGTAGCTCTAAGCTATTGTTCCTTAACACCGACAACGAGGCGTTCATTGTCAACGAGGATTGGGGCGTGTGGGATTTAGGCTGTTGGTTCAGTAATACTACCTACAAGGCATCACGCTACTATGACTATGGTGGTACTAAAGTATATAAGGGTACGAGTGCGGCGGCTTCCACTATCACACCTACCCTCCCCACCGGCAAATGGGATGCATGGGACGATGATGATGTAGACACGTGGAACGATAGCTTCGACTACAAGTGGAACTCAGCCACAGGAAAGTATGACCGTGTAACCGTAGAAAAGGAGGAGGAGTTCACGTCCAATCCGTGGGAAAAAAGTGGCGAGCTGACCTACGATGACCAATGCGAGTCATGTATGGAGCACAAGGAGTGCCGATATGACTACGGCTACGAGTCTAGCGTGTGCAGACAATGCGCTACCGATATTTACGCACCATTCTAATACTTAATACCATGACACGATACGAATACTTTGAGAAGTGGATGACACATGAAGAGTGGGAAACTTGGAAGCGTCTATCTCCAAAAAAATTCAAGCAAATGCATGACCTACCAAATCTTAGAGAGGCAAAGGCAAAAAGACAGCAGTATCTAATGGAGGAGGTTAGCTATGAAACTCATTATAAAGCAGTTAGAGATTTCGATTCGATGACTAACATGTATATAGTTTGGATGAACACCCCACAAGGTCATCAACATTGGAGTGAATTAAACGAAAGAAAAAATCCAATACGATGAAGATACATCAACTAGGTTTCAATCAAACCATCCTCGAAACGGCAACGTGGGGAAAACAAATAGCTATTGAGCAGACGTGTATATGTGATATATACCTGCTCTCTGGCACACCTCAGAGTGGACACATGTATGTTGAGATGCACATACATAACGGAGAGGTTAGGGATATAGGGCTATACACAAAGGATGGGACGCTGTTAGATTTTGACGGCGTTCCATTTTTGCCTCCTAGCCTTGTCGACCACCTTAAATACATAGGAATTAACTGTGATAAACTAAAACAAACAACATAAGCTATGGAAAAAGCACCAACAGGGTACTATCGTCAGCTACTAGCGGATACGTATCCAATGATCAGAATCGCCTTGACACACACGCCAATGTACGGAGTGACAAAGGTTAGCCCCGACAACGTACTTCAAGTGTTCGACACATCGGGTGACAAGTACGCTAAGTACTATGCAGATGGTATTCGTACCGGAGCAATGGTAACAATAGTAGAGAATGTATCCGTTGATAGATACTATTCAGTAGGTGAACTATATTTCAAATCTTAACCCAATAAACAACATGAAAAAAGTATTAATCATTATGGCGCTAGCAATTGGATTGACTAGCTGCGAAAAAGAAACAAGCAAGCCGTGCAACTGCGGTACAATTCTCAACGATGGTATCAACGGCAGCTGCTATTGGCTAGAGATTGAGAACGACTGCTCTGGCAACAGGAAAACATTCTGCTTCGATCAGAGCGTGTGGATGTCCGCCTATGTAGGCAGTAACTTTTGTGTAACTAATCAATCCCAATGGTAATATGAGCCACACACCACTAATCACCGCGGAAGCTATGACCAAGCAGGAAGTAGCAGACCAAATCAGAAACTTCATCGAGTACTACACCTCCAACGAGGAGGAGGGTATCAGAATGCTTAATACTCTTGATGACTACATGAATGAAGTACATAACACATGGTATGAAATTAATGCAATCATTACCGGTGCAGAGCTTTCCGAATTGACACGAGCTGTAAATGCAGGAGAGTTCAATGACCATAAGAGTATGGAAACTATATACAAGATAACTCAAGGTATAATAAAACAAATAAGCAATGGCTAATTGGTGCAGCAATCACGTCACATTTTCGGGAGATAATGTAGACAAGGTAGACGAGATGTTTACTAAACTAATGGAAGAGCAGAGTAATAAAGGTTTCGGAGTGCGTCCCGATTGGGAGGCGTGCGAGAAACATGGCGCCTTGTATATGTTTGATATTGACAGGAGAGATGCTGGAAGCTACTCATTTAATACTAAGTGGAGCCCTGCTATGAATACTATCTTCCTTATCGGGCGGCGTTTCAAAATTGCCTTCGAGCTTGAGTGGGACGAGTGTGGTATGGGATTATACGGCAAGATGCTATTCGACCCGTCGATGCCTGACGTTGCTATGATTGCTGATGCTTCAGGTACTAACTTCCGATTCGATGAGGAAAAGAGTATGTACATCTACAATGGCGAAGAGTATGAATCGGAATACGATTTCATGGACGATGTTGTAGCAAGCACGCCACTATCACCTGTAAGTAAAGACCAAATACTACAATCATGAGAAGATTAATTGACATGCTAGCTGTGCTCGGTGCTATCTGCACGCCGACAAGCATTATCCTATGGATATTCGCCTATGACCTAGGCCTGCACAAGGAGTTATCGGTATACCTGCTGTTGACTTCATTGTGTTTAGGCGCAACGGCTATTGTATTAAACACTATATACGATATTATTTATGGTGAAGATTAAACAAATACATGCCTGCGCTATACATAGTTGTGCTAGATCATGCGATTCCAATACAAGAGGTATCGGTGATTGCATGTGTCACAACCTTAACTGGCAGAAGGCTAACGAAAAAGAAATTAACTACACCATACCATATAAAATGGAGGTGTCAAAAGCACATTGGAAGTCAAAACGATTTAATAAAATAAGTCATGGAAAAGAAAAATAATAGGTATATCTGCGTGCTTAGTAGCACCGAACAAGGTATTAATAGACCGAAGGTAGACTACAATGAGTGGGCTATCATGGTACGTAAAGAGAACGATGCCTTATACGGTATCACAAAAGACTATAAATCAACACATTAAGTTTTAGTTTTGTTTATTGGTTACTAGCATAAGTGTATAGTGCTTGACGTTGATTGTCAGGCACTTACCTTTTGTTAGCTCTAATAGATAAAACAGACTACCTAAAGAACATAATTCTAATAAACCCCTAATTAAGATGTTTAATAACAAACCAGAAGAATGGTACGAGGTATTTGAAACTCGTGCAGACGGAGTAAAAGAAACGCTATTCAGAAGTTCTAACTATGCGGCGTGCCAACATTACGTATCAAATAATAAGTACTACAAACGACTTAACATAGATCAATGGAAACGTATGAAACACGGTGCTGTCGTAGTTAAGAACGTAGATGTGGTAAATTGTTGATAAACCTTTTACAGAAAAATTGATGATTAAATTTAATTATACTATCTTTACACTATGACACTAATAGAGTTCCTACAAAAGAATATAGACATTCTATCGCTATCTGAGATTGCACGTGTGTGTGATATCGAGCGTTCAAAGATGCATCGCATCGTACATAAGGGTGCAATAACAGACGATGAGGCGGATGCTATCCGCGAAGTACTACAAAATCTATTTGTAGATATAGAATCGCTTGAAGGCTGACCTACTCAATAGAGCCCAAAAGGTAGTACGTTGGTTCGGTGTTAAGGATAGAGATCCAAAGAGAACAGCGCAGGTATACTTCCCTGAATACTATAGACGCATGATGCGTGTGTTCAGACAGTCCTGCTTCACCTTTACCGAAGATGATGTCACTAAATGGGAGGAGTTAATAAGAATACTAATCGCTCAAGAACGAGCAACAAGAAAACAAAAATGACAAGACCAGCTAAAAGAATTAAGGCTCCTGCTGCTAAGCGCATAACAAGAGCCGATAAGATTAGACGTGCGTATGACCTAAAGGCTCGTGTGTACGAAGCTCTCAACATGGCAGGGCTTGATACTACATTGAAGTACCTACCCTATGCAAAGAACTTCGACCTACTATTTGTAGCTCTTGAACCGGATGCTAACGAGCGACGTGTTAGACTACGTAGGATTATTAGCGGCGTTCCAAAAGTAGATGACGCCTTTTGGATTGAGGTACTACACCGCTACTGCTCAGAGATATACAATGTTTCACGTTTCTTCTGCGCATTTACCTACAAGCCTGGCATGCTAGACCTGCCGTCCACTATCACGCAAAAAATAAATAACCCATGAACTATTTTGAACAGGAGGGTGTAAACTACTCTGCGCTAAAGCTTTATCACAAAAGCCCACTACATTTCAAGTGGAACCAAGACAACAAGAAGGATTCAACCGAAGCTCAAAAGCTTGGTACTCTTGTACATACCCTTGTACTTGAGCCACACAACATGGACAGTGAATATACTATCCTTGATGTAGATAAGCGTCCTAATCGTGATGCCGACTTCCGCAACTCAGAGAACAAACTCTGGAAGCAGGTTATTATTGAAGAGGCGGCTAGACACGGACGTATGGTAATCGACATCGACACCTACAACCAAGCTAAAGGCATGGCGGACAACGTACTACGTATCCCTGCCGTGCAGAAACTTCTTGCATCAGCAACCATTGAGAACGGTATTACATGGACGGACCCAATGACCGGACTTCTATGTAAGGGTAAGCCTGACGGATACAACACGGCATCTAAGCTTGTGTTCGACCTCAAGACAACTATCTCAGCACACCCTACCGACTTTCAACGTGCTATATGGAACTACCGTTATCATGAGCAGGCGGCGTTCTATATTAATGGGTTGAACGCTATTCATGGTGAGGATACATTCAGACGCTTCCTATTCATCGTTGTTGAGAAGGAGCCACCATATGCTGC
>Ga0315909_10002283_pt1 | contig 24769 bp, 32 predicted proteins | sample LakEriMetagenome_11_FD_203527 | JGI IMG/M metagenome (GOLD analysis project Ga0315909, IMG submission 203527) | Freshwater fungal communities from buoy surface, Lake Erie, Ohio, United States - Buoy 2 MA125 | ecosystem: Environmental > Aquatic > Freshwater > Lake | place: USA: Lake Erie, Ohio...
TTTTACCGTACCAACGGCAAGGGCAATGGGAACGCACAGAATCGAACTGTGACCTCATGTTCTTCAGACATACGTGCCGACCAACCTACACCACGTTCCCACACGTTACAGTCTACACGTTATAGACCTTTAACCGACGTAAGTAAAATCGGTTGGAGTTTTACTAGTATTCTCCAAGTCCAGATGGAGGGATTTGAACCCCCGACTTCTCCGCCCCAAACGGAGAGCTCTACCAAACTGAGCTACATCTGGTTGGTATTCCTAACGGGATTCGAACCCGTGCTGCAACCTTGAAAGGGTTGTGACCTAACCGCTAGTCGATAGGAACTTGATGAGAGGGGTATCTCACAATAAGATAGTAAGCACTTGTAAGTTATAGACCTATCTTAAATCAACTTACAAGCGGGGCAAGAATCCCTCCCCAATTCCAGTTATACCTACAACATTTCTCTACATACTGGCAAACTCTAAGAAATGCGTGGGATTTCTCCCAACCACCCATAGGGGATTCGAACCCCTGATACCTACTAGACAGGTAGGCGTGATAGACCACTTCACTAATGGGCGTGGAGCGAAATATCGGATTTGAACCGATGGCATCAACCTTGGCAAGGTTGCGTTCTACCGCTGAACTAATTCCGCAAAAATTATTGGTCTAAACTCACCTATGTTTAGTGTTCTCCCTACAACCCTAGCGAGGAGTCAGGTTGGTGAAGCATCTTATATCCAACTACTCTCGCCAGCAGTTAGAGATGCACCAATAATCATTGAATCCCCCAAAGGGGAATGGAATCTAGGGGAATCGAACCCCTAACCTCTTGCTTGCAAAGCAAATGCTCTACCAATTGAGCTAAGACCCCAAGGTGGGAGAGAAGGGAATCGAACCCCCGATGGTTCCTATGTGACGGTTTTACAGACCGCTCCTACACGTATTGCCGACAGTAGGCACTCTCCCAAATAGGTTCAATTGAGTTACGGCACTGAGGAGCATTAAATCTCCCCCAAGAGTCCGTTTCAAGAGAACCTAATGGGTCTGGTGGGATTCGAACCCACAACTTCCAGGTTAAAAGCCCGTTACTCTACCGTTGAGTTACAGACCCATTAAAAGGTTTAAATTTTCAAGGTGCGTGGTGGTCTCTCAACCACTCTTTAAGAATACCACCGAATCAGAGAAGAGTCAAGTGGTGTGTGCCAGTTTCAGAATTGGAACTTGGCATTTGGGGTCTCGTTCCCCCACCGATGTACTTAGAATACCACTGCTTGGAACTTTTGGGAAGTGGGCAGTGGACACTTGCGAAACTGTCACAAGAAACAAAAAAGGGGAGGAAACTTTTGGTTTCTCTCCCTTTTGTTTGCTTTTTATGGTCGGTTCTTACATTTGACCTACCATATCCGCAAACAGGGGAGTGCCCGCGATATGCCAATAGCGGCAATCAAGGGAACTAAACTGTTTTGTGGGCATTGGGTAAGTCATTGTTTTTTACAAGTATGTTTTATTTATAAGACTTTTTTTTCAAAAAGTCAAGCGCCTCAGGTAGGATTCGAACCTACGACTCACGCTTTAGAAGAGCGTTACTCTATTCCACTGAGTTACTGAGGCAAACGTTGCTCACTGTGAACTTCACGGTGGCAGTTTGAACAGAGCATAGAACATTTATCCAACTCTGTCAAGACCTTGTTCCAATTCCATTTTCTCATCTCATTCCAAGATGCTTCTTTGGCGGTTGGTTCAAGATGGTGGAACTCTAGAGCGTCGGGGCATTTATTGTACCCACAACGCTCACATTTCCCACCTTTGTATTCAATAGCATCAAGTTTTCTTTGTCGCCATCTTTGAATACAATATTGATTAAAAGAAGATTTTTCTTCTTCTGTCATCAGTTTATATGGTTTTCCCATATGCTTAGTCCTATAATTTCTAATCTTATTTATAAGGATTAGAATTTTGAAGACTAAACGGGTGATCTCTCAACCACCCTTATAGAATACCACAGGTGCAGAGCGGTGTCAACCCCCCTTCGCTTCCTTTCTGGCAGTCTTTTCTTCCGTGATTTCAGCACGGCGGGTCTTGACCAGTCTAGCAATTTCCTGCAGTGCTTTCCGTGCCCTTGTGCCAGCCGCACTATTGCCCTTGACAAACTTTTCGTCTTCTACTTTCCACGCATCAACGGCAGTGAGTAGTTCTTGTGATACAGACATAATAATCTCCAATAAAATAAGATATGTTTATATATACTACTTTTTATCTTCATCTGGACAATCAGGCACCCAAGGAGCACATAATCTCATTTCTCCACCTAATAATTTAGATTCTCCTGTTTGAAGTTCTGGATTAATAGGTCTTTGACTATATTTTGGAGAGGGTATTCTTGCAACTCCATAATCACCTGTGGATCTTTCGTATTCATTAATTGCATCATCAACTTGTCTCTTCACACGATAATCAAGTAACTCAGGATCACTAATAATCTTACGATTCATTTGATCACGAATTTCTTTCATCAAATCATTTTCATTTGGAAGATCCCATTTAATCATCTTTTGAATTTCATAATAGAACTTCCAGATATCACTTTCAGTAATTCCACAACCCTTAAGATTGACTGTTAACCACAATATCGTAGATGCAATAATCGCAGAAGCAATTGATTTTCTACCGAATAGATTTATCTTCATTTTCGTATTCTTGAATTGCTTCTGTAACGACTCTCTTAAGACGATAACCTAGAAGTTCTTCGTCTTTTATTATGTAGTCATTTAGAACATCTATTTTTAAAGAGAGTTGTAATCTATCAACTAAATTAAAAACTCTTTCTTTTTCAACTCCAGGAATTAATGAAATCACATCAATACTTCCCTTGAGAAGTAATCCTAATTTTACATAATGGAATATATCCTTCTTTTCTTTTCCATACTTAAATTCAAAGATATTATACTTGCTCATTCCAGAAGTCCTCTATGGCATCATCAAGAATCTGTTTAGTATCTAGATTCTTTCTTGGTTCTTTAAGTTTCTTTGTGTCAAAGGTTAAAGTAGGAGTTATTGATCCATCTTGATTTACTTCTATCTTTGCACCAAGAATAGTTCCTTTTGGTTGAATATTGATCTTATTATGCTTTTCCAATGAAAGAGTAAGTTCTTCTGTCTCTACCTTAAGAACTTGTGATCTTCCTAGAATGTCTATTACTTGTTTCTCGTTAGGTAGGTTTTCCATAAGGGTCTCTAAGTATGGCCTTAAAGCTTCTTAAACCTTATCTTCAAACCCAACAAAGGTATTCTACTGATAATTCATAAGGTTGTCAAGAGTATTTATGAGTAGATACAAAAAAAGGGAAGTTGTTACACTCCCCCCAATCTTATAGTATCAAACCTCAGTCAAGATCATTCGCCTTGAGTACTCATAGGCAAAGTCAGTTCGGGCACCATGATGACCCCAACGAATCCATTTTCTAGCGAGTCGCATATAATCATTAATTGTACGACCGGGAGTTTTCATTTGATTCTCAATCATCTTCCAGTCACTCTCATTGATCATATAATCAAGTTGAGTTTCAAGTGCAGAAGGATTCGCACCAATCCTGTAAGCGTGTCTACCAAGACCATTATATCTTGCAGAATCTGTCCATTGAATCAGACCGTATCCACCGCTTCTGCACCCGCTGTATGACGTTCTAGCACCACCTTCGCAGATATTAGGTATGAACGTAGATTCTTGTCTAATATTGCCCATAATGGTTGCAAGGGCATTTTTATCAGTAATCCCCTTGTCTTGCAAGAAAGCAAGAGCACGGGATTCGTATGTATTACACCCTTTACAAACAAGTCGTTTTTCTTTTGGTTTTTCGGGAACAACTTCTTTGGTCTCTGTCTCCTGAGTCATGCTTTGGTTTAGTACCGCAACTTCTTGAAGTTTCATCATCAAGTTGGATTGTGAAGCATAACCCGGTGTTGGCATCGTTGCCGCTGTTGTTGCAACCGTCCCAAGAAGAGAAACGGCTACAGTTGTAAAGTTCTTTAGCATTTAGTTAAATTGAATTCGGCATCCGTATAGAAAGGGGGTACACCCAATTCTCAAAGGGCACTTTCCACGGCTCTAGGTGTCACGTCAAAATCTCATAATAAAAAACCCTACTCATAATAGGGATTTTACATCATAAGTGATTATTTAGTTTTTGTCAAGGATGTTGATTACCGAACATCAACCTCTTCATCATCTGTCCAATCATCGTTTTCAATACAAAGATAGTCTAGTTCATCAACTCCCTCGGGAATATTAATCCATTCATCAAACTCTGCAGCAAGGGCCATGGCATTCCTATGCCTATCTGCATCGTGAAGGAGATTAATTTTATTCATAGCCCATTCACGAACCTGCGTCACCGATTCGCTTTCAATCTGAGTGTCCATAATAGTCTTTTCGGTAGAATCTTCCGAGGATGTTGGAATTATAGAATGCAGGTTCTCCGTTGTCAAGGGCCTCTGTGAGGACATTGTTTTTGAAGAGTTCGCTCGTTTCTCCAAAATTTGTTCTTCCTCTTGTTTTATGTAACGATAATATAGTTCTACTAAAATTTTCTTTGCCGTATTTTTGAATATCTTCTTTAAGTTCCGGACAAGACCCATAATAGTTTTTCCAATCTGATTCTGCTTTTACTTTTCTTTTTTTGCCCTTAGGTGTTCTAAACTGCCAGAAATACTTTCTACCAATGTATTTCCTACTATTAAGATTATTCTGGATAAGATAAACAAAACCAAAAAAATCTTGTATATTATCTGAATTAAAAGGTTTTCCATTATAACTCCAAGGATTACTATAATCGCAATTCATTTACATAGTCAATAATAGCGTTAAGATATTTATGTGCCAGGGCCTTCTCATGGATATTTGAGGGTTCTTTATCTAACTGATGTTTGAGTTTATTCAGTTTTGCTTTGAGTTCGTAAATATCTGTAACGTGTAACATACAAAAAAAGAGGAGGTAAAACCTCCTCTATCTATACAACATCGTTAGTATTTTTACCTAACCACTCTTTTTCGTAGTTATAATCACCAAACAAAAAATCATCTTGTTCAGCAGCATTTTTGTATGCGTTCAGAATTTCCTGCTCGCACCATTCATCATAGTTTGAATCCTGAGAAAGTATCTTTGGTAACATCTTGTTTGATTCCTCCTACGATATAGGACTCCACTTCTGTCTCCTGAGGTGCCACCTGAAGTCCTTTAGAGGAAATCCAATGTTCAGTCCAAGGAAGTGGATTATTCTTTGCAGAAATATCATAAAGGGGTCTGAGACCAATCGCTTTCATTCTGCGATTAGCAATCCATTCAACATATTGATGCAACAATTTATCGTTTAGTCCAATCATAGAACCATCTTTGAACAGATACTCTGCCCAAAGTTTTTCTTGATTTACAGCATTTTCAAAGGTCTTATAAACCCACTGTTCTTCTTCTTTGCAAATACGTTGCATCTCAGGGTCATCCCCCTCTTTCCACTTATTCAGGATATTTTGGGTAATGACTAAGTGCTGATTCTCATCCCTAGCAATCAGAGAGATGATTTTTGCACTTCCTTCCATAAGCTTGAGTTCGCCAAATGCAAAACTGCAAGCAAAACTGACGTAAAAACGAATACCTTCAAGAATATTAACGTTTGCAACTGCTCTGAACAGTTTACGCTTGAGTTCATAACGCTCTCCTAGTGCTTGTGGAACTTGTTCTTGGGCGTATTTCCAAAGTTCAGTTGTTCCATAATGTTGGGCACTATTGATAAAATCATTATATGCCTCGGTTACACTTGTAGCTCTTTCCATAATACGATCATCTCTCAGAATAGTATCAAATACTTCTGAAGGGTCGGAATATACATTTTTAATAATATAAGTGTATGAGCGAGAATGAATCATCTCCATAAACTCCCATACTTTCATACACGCTTCCAATTCGGGAAGTGAACAGTATGGCGCAAATGCCATACCAGGCCCACGTCCCTGAACAGAGTCAAGCATAACTTGGTATTTTAGATTAGAACTAAAAATATGTTTTTGTTCTGGTCTGAGAGTTTGATAATCGCCTCTATCTTTTTGTAAGGAAATTTCCTCAGGTCTCCAAAAATAGCTCAACTGTTGCTGAGTTAATTTATCAAAGATTGGATATTTATAGGTGTCATATCTTTGAATCCCTAAAGGTTTACCAAAAAACATGGGTTGTTTCTTAGTATCAACCTCTTCGGAATTAAAGACCGTCATTTGATTTATCACTTTGGCATCCTCTAAATTTGATTTAAAATTAAAATCCATTTCTTCCCTGCTAAGAACCGAACTCATACTATCATATTTAATCATCTTTAAACTGCGCAACTTTCGCAGATTTCTTCATCAGAATTCATAATATCACTTAGAAGAGATTGAAGATCTTGTTTTGGTTCTTCTGCCACTTCATCAGTTTTAATGTCATAGGTATTTTGATAATAACTTGTTTTCCACCCAACAGAGTATGAGTATAGCATGTCCTGTGCCATTACGCTAACAGGAACCTCATTATCCGGATAATGTTCCGGATTATAGGACCAGTTTCCAGAAATCGCTTGATCAAAGAACTTTTGCATAACTGCAACAATATTAATATACCCACGATTGCCATGCATATCCCACAGAAGCGTATAGTTGTTCTTAAGAGTTTGATACTGGGGAACAATTTGCTTAAGAAGACCTTTCTTGGACTTTTTAATGGACAAGAAACCGCGAGGTGGTTCAATTCCATTTGTTGCGTTTGACACAACGGAACTGCTCTCCGATGGCATCTGTGCGGACAGTGTTGAGTGCCTGAGACCATGTTTGAGGATAGATGACCTAAGAGATTCCCAATCATGTTGAAGTTCAATTGAAGAGATTTGGTCTACGTCTTTTTTATATGTGTCAATTGGAAGAATTCCATCAGCATACTTGGTACGGCCAAAGTATTCGCAATGTCCTTTTTCTTTTGCAAGTTGATTTGATGCCTTCAGAAGATAATACTGGAAAGATTCTGAAAGTCCATGCACTGCATCCCATGCCTCCTGAGAGTCATAATTGAACCCAAGTTTGGCAAGGTAATGTGCAAGGCCAATATAACCTATTCCAAGCGACCTACGAGCCCGTGTAGCAATCTCTGCTGAGATTACTGGATACTTCTGATAATCAATCAATTCATCAAGTCCACGGACGGAAAGATCACAAAGTTCTTCAAGTTCTTCATCAGACTTTACTTTACCCACATTAATTGCAGAAAGAATACAAAGTGCAATCTCACCATTTTCATCATCAATGTGCTGAATTGGATAAGTTGGCAAAGTAATTTCTTGGCAAAGATTGCTCATCTCAACTTTATCCTTGAAGGAACTATGAGAATTGCAGTGGTCAATGTTCATGACGTAGATACGACCCGTTTCAGCACGTTCTTTGAGGAGATTAAGAATAAGTTCTTGTGCCTTAATAGTTTTTTTCGGAATGGACGGATCGTTTTCATATTGAACATATAGATTATCAAATCTATCCGTCCCGAAAGAATCATAAAGTCCAGGTACATCGTGTGGTGAGAAAAGCGTGATTTCGCCATCCTGAATGAACCTCTCATAAAAGAGTTTACTGATTTGAATGGAATAGTCAAGTTTTCTAACACGATTATCTTCTGTTCCTTTATTATTTTTTAGTACGAGGATGTCTTGGATTTCTTGGTGCCAGATTGGGAAGTGGACAGTTGCTGATCCACCACGGATGCCATTTTGAGTGCAAGATCTGACAGTTGCTTGAAACTTTTGGAGGAATGGGATAACGCCCGTGTGAATAACTTCTCCCCCTCTGATTTTACTGTTGATGCCACGGATTCTGCCTGCGTTGATACCAATTCCTGCTCTTTGAGCAACATACCTAAAAATTGCAGAATCACTAGACTCAATACTAGGGAGGGTGTCATCAATATCAACAAGAACACAACTTGCAAATTGACGAAGTGGGGTTCTAACTCCTGCCATGATTGGTGTAGGAATGTTGATTTTGTGCTTTGAAATTGCGTCATAGTACCTTCTAACATACGACATTCTAGTTTCTTTTGGATACTCTGCAAACATAGTCAGAGAAATCATCATATACATGAATTGTGGAGTCTCATAAACACCACCACCACTCCTATCTTGTACAAGATACTTATCTACTACCTGACGTAGACCTGCATAAGTAAACAAATAATCTCTATCATGATCAATAAAAGAGTTTGCCTTATTGATATCTTCCTTTGAGTACTTATTGAAAATATCATCATCATAAACTTCGCGACTTACGCAGTTATAGATATGTTCTTCAAGAGAAGGAAGTTCTTTCATCTTCCCGTAAAGTTGCTTACGCACAGAGAATAATAGCAGACGAGCTGCAACATATTGATAATTGGGATGATCCAAATCAATCAAATCTGAAGCAGAGCGAATCAGGATTTCTTGAATCTCTGCAGTAGTAATGCCATTATAAAATTGAATTCCTGAGGTCATCTCAACTTGACTCGCAGAGACGCCTGCAAGACCCGCACACGCCTCTTCAACCATCAAATGCATCTTATCTAGGTCAAGTGATTCAATTCGACCGTCACGCTTTTTAACCTTTGTTCCGTTACTCATATTTTCTTCCAGGTAGTAAATTTAAGGTTTGCCTCTAATCCAGAGTAAGTATTTAATTGTATCACAGATTCAACGTCAAGTCCAGACAAAATCATTTCATTAACATCCTTCTCTTTAATCGAAGAAGGCCAAATCACGACCTTTTCTCCGCGAGAAATGACTTTTGATATTCGTTGGTGGATTTCTGCATTTCGTGGTTCGTTATCATAAATCCAAACAGGATTGCTAATACCCCACTTATCAACATCACCGTCAGCTCCGCACAAAGCAATTGAGTTTGGAATGAAAGTCGAATCAAAGGGTCCTTCCGTAATGTAGACAATTTTGTCTTTTTGTATCTCATCAAGACCGTAGATTTTTGGTGCTTCATCATCAAGCATAATAGTAATGTATTTAATCAAGTTTGAATCAAGCGATCTTCCCTGAAATCCAACGAAAGTATTCTTGTAAAACAAAGGAATTATGATTCTTGGTTCATCTTTAGAAGTATCTTCAAATACCTCTTTTATAGAATTAGTCCATGATTTAAATTTTTCTGCATAATAAAATTTATTAGGATCTAATTTCCTATTTTCTAGATATGATTTAGAATTTGAATTTGATGATGCTTTAGGCAAATCTAATTTTGGCCTAAACTTTGGCGACTCAAATGTAAATTTTGGTGTCTCGGTTACAAAGTTTTTGCCAGTATTTCCTTCTTTAAATTTTTCGAAAGAATATTGTTTATAAATTGTTGGATCAATTTGTTTCAAAAAATTATTGAAAGAGATGTTAAGACCACAATTATGGCACTTGAAATTAGTATTGTTTTTTACTTGGTAAATGTATCCCCTTGCTTTATTTTTATTTTTTTGAGAATCGCCACAAATAGGGCAACGAAAATTATAAAGATTAATCTTTACTCTCTTAAACTTTTGAAGACGAGAAGATATCAAGTTGATATATTTAACATCAACGAAGTCCATAAAAAACACAGTTTATTTCCACCAGTCTATCAGACTATCGTGACTTGTCAAGGCACAATGCAGTGATTATTGAGGTCCATTTGATTACAGAGTTTGTAATTTTTTGTAGAGAATAAAGAGTTGCTTTCTTTTTATATTTCATTGGCAAACTCTGCCAACACTCTAATATTTATTTTTCAATATCAGTAGACTGATGAACATGACCTTCTTTTTGCATTTGCATTTCTGAGGGTGTCCACCATCCGGAGGCAAGAGCAGAAATTGCTGCTGTCAAAATTGCCAGAAGAACGCCACAACCAACAGTCATCCATTTTATCTTGGAAATATCTTTTATCTCATCTTCAATATCATCAATTCTTTTGGATACTAAATTATGTTGCTCTCGATTTTCTTCTTTCAATTCATCAATCATTCTTGTTATGACAAGATCATTTTTCCCGCCCTGATCTATTCTTTCATCGTGAACAGCTAACATTTTACTAATGTTCTGGCTGGTTTTGCCCATTATTTGAATGGCTTCATCTATTTTTTTCAACATTAGTTCATAAGAAGAAAGTCTTTCTTCCAAAACAGCAATTTTTGTATCGGTTGAGGTATTTTGATTAAACATTTCTAACTTTAAGGTAGATAGAATTTCCCTACTACAAAACAAATACCCCAGATAGTAGTATTAGAATTATTTATTATTTTGGTTTCATCCATTTTTTTCTCGAACCCAATCCAAGATAAATATTTTTCTTTTTGTTTTTAAAGACTGGAGGATTTCCTGGGTCTGCTTGAGGAGTACCTGCGATTTGCCCACCACCAACATTATTAGTCGGCGTAGAAATTATCCCCTCTTCCTTCAATTGAATATAGTTACGAAATGTTTCTACTATTTTATCAATCTTTTTCTTCTTTTCCATTGTAAATTTTGTAAAGTTCTGACATACAATATAAATCAACTTGAATATCGTGAATACCTGATTTTGGGTATTCTGGTAATCTGTTGAGAAATAATATAAAAGATTTTATAGAAGACCACAACTCTTTTTCTATTTTAAAGAATAGCATTGGAGTTGTTGCCTCACCAAAGATATTATAAAGAATAATAAAATGATTTAAAATGAGATGGGTTTTTAATTCACCATCTCTTTTATATCTTTTAAGCAGTCTTTTGATATATTTAAAATGATTTAAATCTTTATCAAAATCTTCTTTTGTAACTGCCTGTGGGTTTTGATAGTTTTTTATTGCAAATAATAAAAAATTATCCTCATTCAACTCATTAAAAATCATAGGTCAATCATGCAGTTACATCTAAAATATCAGTACCCAATCCAACAGATGCTGCAGTTCCTGCGCCGCCAATATTATAAAGAAGTCCAGTAAGACCTTTATTTACAGGACCTGCACCAGAGAAATCGGTGATTGTACCGACAACTCCTGCAGTCAGATCAAGAACAAGTTTAGTTTTTGCAGTTCTTGTGCTAAAGGTAGCAGCAGTTGCTCCAGTAATTGTTGATGAAATTGTACTTGCCGTACCAATTCTTACAAAAGTGTCTCCGATTGATACTACTGGAACATTTGTAAGTTTTCCAGTGACACTGAGAGAACTTCCAACAGAAACGTTCTCAACAGAATCAACCCATATTACTGTTGCTCCAATAGCAACCGTTTGTCCAGTTGTAGTTGCTGTTGTTAAGAAAGGTACGTTTGCAGTAAGAACTGTACTTGGCGAAGTAAATGCAAATGCAACTCTATTGCTAATTTGTCCATTATAATTTTGGACCATTACATACCCTTCATCATTCGTATAAACTGGAATTTCCACTCCAGGTGCTACAGATACTGCGCTTCCGACAATTGCAGTAGATTCATTGGCACCATTGGCATCAAATGTTCTAATTCTAACTGTTGCGCCGGCAGAACAATAAACGTTTTCATTCCATGCAACATGAACATAACCAGTTCTACCTGTTCCAATACCAGTAGTTCCTCCAGCACCAATAGAAATAGGAGATGCCAGATTTGGATCCTCAAAGAAGACTGCAACTGGAGTAGCAGTTCCAAGTCCAGTATTGTTTTCACCATTTCCAGGAGAATCTGTTCCTGTGTTTAAACCTGCAACAGGAACTAGAACTTCATCATAATAAGATGATGACAATCCAGATTGCTCAGTTGTACCATATCTTCTATAAACCCAACCACGAACATCTGCAAAGGTATTCCAAGGTGTTCTATTTCTATCTACACTATGCTTATATTTTGGAATAGCGTAATTATTTGCCGCAGTTTCAGTTGTTGTGGAAATGCCCCAGAGTGCCATTCTTTTTTACCTTTACTAAATTGTTTCGTAGAAATATTTATAAAAAAAGGAGACCCTGAATTTCAAGGTCTCTATTTACTATGGTATCTAAAATTCAGGGTGTGGGATCTACTCCACCACCTTGCTTTGCTCTATTTCTTACTTGCTCAAGAACAAAAGATACGATTCCGTTAGCTTTAATTTGTGGAACTGCGCCAAGAAATTCAGAAATAATCAAAAGAATTGTTAAAATTGCTGCTTCGTTTGCTTTGTAAAAAGCGAGTGTTGCTGCTAAGGACATAATAACCTCCTTCTATAATTTATCCTATTATTATATATGTCAATGACTATCTAAAGGAAGTCTTCCTTGTTTTTGAAGATTAAGTCTTTGCTTTTCAAGTTGCTGTTGTTTTTGTTGTGTGATTTTTAGATTTGCGTATCTTTGTCTTTCAAGTGGAGTATCTAGAGGTTTTTGTTTTGGTTCTTGTGTTTTTGGTTGCATTTCTAATGCTTGCTCTGCCATCTTTTTAGCCATTTTGGTGGCAGTAGCATACATTACTTCTTTACCACGACCAGGATATCTTGTCTCAAAGTCTGATGAACTCTTCTTCATAGACTTAACAAGTTCCTCTTTCTTTTTAGTTTCTGCAGCAGTTAAAGTTTTTTCGTCAATAATTACACTCTCATTTCTGACTGAAGCAAGAAGATCATCAAGTTTGTCAGTTTTCTTTACTTTGGTCGTTTTTGGTTTTGCCTTGGGTTTTGCCTTTGCTGCTGGTTTTGCTTTAGTCTTAACGTCGGAAGATTTTGAATAACTTCCTTCCCAAGGATCTGAAGATGTTTCTGCTTTCTTTTTGGTTGGTGGAGTGTAAGAACCACTACTTACTCTTTCCTTGGTTCCTGCACCAGCGCCACGATAGGTTGATGCAGTTCTGGTTTTTGTATGTGCGGAACTTGGGGTCTTATCGCCACCTTCCATCTTGCGAGCAACTCCAAGTGCTCCCTTTGCAACTTTTCTGGCACCAGTTGCTACTGCTTGTTTTGCAGATTTCTTGAGTCCAGAAAGTTTTCTTCTAGCGACACTTAAAAGACCTTCTTTTTTCTTTTCGGGAGTAGATGGAGTATCGTGACCAAAAGTAACTTTTGCTTCAGTCAAAGCATACTCAATTGCATTTTCAATATCCTCATCCTCATATCCCTCATCTAAGAGTTCATCATAAACACTCTCTACAATATAATCAATTTCATCAATCTCAACCATTTCGAGTAAAGTTCCACCAAGATTTTCTACTGCTTCAGATATGGGGGGATTGATTTTGATTTTATTATTTACTTTCTTTTCAACAACTTTATTCTTCTCATCTTTTGCCTCAATCATATCAGCAATTTCAACAAGGTCTTCTCTCCAATTTGAGAATCCTTCTTTCACTGTCTTTTTCTTTTTCTTGAACTTACCAGAAACTTCTCCTTCTTCATATCCCTTTCCGTCACCATCGTCATCCCACCATCTCTTAACTTCTTTTGCTTCTTGAGTTGAGATTGCCTTACCAACTGCCTTTCTGCGATTTAGAAGATACTTATCAGACTGTGTATTCTTCTTGCCGTCATTATCAACATCAGCATCTTCTTTACCTACAGGATCAAGTGCTTCTTTTCTCATTTCTTTATATCGCTTTGCAGTTGCTGGTTCTTGACCTTTATCAAGTTTTTCAATCTCTCTCTGCATTGCAGCATATCCCTTCTCATATCCCCCACCTTTCTTTACTCCACCACCAACTTTACGGTCAGTTTCTTCATCAAACTTCTTTGCTGCAGTTGCTGCCATACTCTTATGAGCCTTTGTCTTCTTCATATCTTCAACTGCCTTTTCATTATTCTCACGACGCTTCTTCATATCAGTCTCAAGATGAGAAGATTCAACAATCTGCCCATAATAAATGCTTGAAATATCTGTTATAATATTAGACATTGGAATAAATGCTTTCTTTTATTTTTCTATACTTATTTATAAAATTGACGCCATATGCCTTGCCACCATATTGTAGATTTTCTTTTCCAGTTCTAATTGCACCTGGAGTCATATTTGAATAATGCTTGAATGCCCCCAAAGTTCCTACAAGAGTATTTGGATGCTTACTATCTCTCATAGGACTATCCATCTTAACCTCACTATATTCCATCAAATCCTTAATCCAAGACTTAAACATATAACCTTCTTCAGTCACACAGATTAAATGATTAGTCCCTCTACGCATTACTTCTCCAATCAATCCTGTATTTAAATTCTGAACCCTATCTCCAATTCTATAGATTTTTCCGCTTACATAATTTTCGCGAAGATTTCTCATATCATACTTTGGAGCAATCTCCCAGAGATTATAACTTTCTTTTTTAACCTTTGATTTCTTAGCACCCATTCCTTGACGAACTGAATTAAAGAGTGCTTTAGTTTCTGCATCATCCAATTTCTTTGGAGTGCCTCTGCGGAAAGAATCAAAGTCATTATCCATTACCGCTTTCCTCATCTTGGATGCAGACATTCCTTCTACACCATCAGCATCGGCATCACGAACACCAGCAGAAACAACGCGAATCAAATCAAATGTATAGAGGTCTCCATTATATTTTTGAGCAAGATTTTCAAACTCTGCTTGCCTATCGGAACCAACAACAATATTTACATTTGCATACCCATCTTTATCTGCATTTGTAAGAACATCAAAGATGGTCTTCATCTTATAATCATTAATAATATCTTCACCAAAATCAGGGAAGATTTTTCTCATATAAGAAATCTTAGTATCAGGATCTAATGGATTCTTCTTTGGATCCTGACTTCTTGATGGGTAAATCTTAATATCCCCACCCACAGAAATTCTCTTTGCGGAACTTAAGAGTTTTTCGTGTCCTACTGTTGGGGGATTGAAGCGTCCGAAGACGACGGTAAGAGTGGCGCCCTCTTCCTTCTGGTCTTGGTCTTGGGGAGGTGCCTGAGGGGCAGCAGGAGGGGCACCAGCACCCGCAGGAGCGGTCTGGGGGGCAGCGGGAGCGCCTCCTGCCTGCGCGGTGGCAGCGGGTTTCTCTGCCCCCTTTGCCTGGCGGCCGTCAATATACTTAAGTTTTCCTTTATCTGTTCTTGCAACAAGTTTGCCAGAGCGATCCAACCAACCTCCGTGGCCATCTCCAGTATATCCAAGTTTTTTCGCTTGCATTGCTGCTTGCGACTGTGTTGCTTCTGTTAGAAATTTAGAAAAACTCTTCATATTATGTCTTGATATACTTATATTTATTATAACGATTCTGCCAGCAAATCTCCAAGAAGAGAAAGTTTTTCAACATAATTTCTTATGTATGGTTTTCCATCAGATTTAAACTCTTGCTTTACTCTAAATTGAATTAAATCTTCATTCCCACTACTTATAATTATAGTTGGCAATCCACTTGTACCAGTTTTAATACTTGATCTATATTTTTTAGTAGATATTTTTTCATATATATCATCAAACTTATAAACCTTCGTTTTTCCCCCACCAACTTGAACTAAAGAAACGTAATCTTCATTTAACGTAGCAAAATAATTAATTGCCTTTGATAATTTTTTAAGAATTTCCTCGGATTTATTACCACTCAAATCCTGGTTTAGTTGCTGATTTACTTTTTGATAAACTAAAAATACTGCCTCATCCGGTTGTTTATCAACGAACATCAAATCATCGTATTTCTTTTTAAGTGATTTTATTATATTTTTGTACCCAAATAATTGTTCCCAGAGTTCTTCTTGCTTTTCAAATTCTGCTCCAGAAACTTGACCAAACTGTTTTACATCACCCGCCTTAAGAGATACTAAAATATCTACAGGCAACAATTCGCCCTTATCATTTGTAATCTTAACCGAAACATCAACTTTTGTTGTTTTTTGTCCTCCCAAACCGTCAGATAATACCTCTATTTTATCATATCTATTATTTTCATATACCAACTTAGACCACTTTTTCACATTGGCACTATTCGCATACTTTACAGCAGAATCAACATATTCCTTTAGTAATGCTTCATTATTTCTGGATAGTAACGCCATCATATTAACTTCGGCTAAAGATATAAAGCACCTAACATCATCCATTATTTTTGGATTAGCATTAGCAGACTTAAATGTTCTTTCAACTTGCTTTCCTTTTTTTCCTGGATAATTTGTCATTCCAGATTTTGCTAAAGATCTCAAAACGCCATAAACAAGTTGTGAATTTATATTTCTATTTTTATAGATAAATCTTGCAGTAATGGCAGCACCAACTACACCCTCTGCCATATCGCCAAGATTATATTTTACATTAGGTTTATTTAAAGAACCTATTGTAATAGTTTTTGTTTTTGGATCAGTAGTTTCTAATGGGATGTCAAGTGCATCTTTTTGAAAAGAAGCCCCTTTCATTCCAAGTTCAGCAAATTTTTTTACAGCATCCTGATTAAACTTGCCTTTTGTCAATCTATAGGTTTTAGATGCAGTAGTTACAGTTCCACTATTAATTATATCTATAGTTGGAACAATATACTTTCCAAGTTGTCCGGGAGAAGTACTTCTTAAAACCGCCATTGTATTTTAATTTTATTTTATTTAGAATAAAGAATATCAAAGTTTATAGACTTAAAACCCGCCCAACATAAGTCAAGCGGGTCAGAGAAACTTTCGCTTTATGTATCAGCGAACGTTCTTAGCATACCATTTCTCAAAGTCCTCTCTACGCTTATCTCCTCTTGGAGGCATAGGAGTTCTTTCTCCACGAACAGGAGCAGACTTTTTGCTCTGTTCTCTTTCATACTTCTCAGGATTTTCTCTTGCTGCTTGTGCTTCTCCAAGAACAATCTCAATCGCTTCCCCATCAATCACATTTGCCATTAACCACTCTGCTTCTTCTAGAGTGTCTGCATATCCTTCTACTTGAAGGAACTCAAGAACTTCATCAAAGATATCTACTTCTTCCTTATTCAAAAGTTCAGTTCTACGAGAGGCAGGACTTTGAATCGCGATACGACGCTTCATTTGCTTATTGGTTTCTTTCTCGTCACCAGCAGCAGCAGCACGAACTTCTTTACCGTATGCTTTGGTTGCTTGACGTTCCATCTTCTCTTTAGGAAGAGGACGAAGACCTTCATCAAGTTCTTCTTGAGGAGTATAGATTGCGTGATATGCCTCAAAGAGACCAAGAGCATCCTTTCCAGTAATTCCAGACATTTTTTACGAATACTTTTTAGTTATTTATAAAAAAAAATCCCCCCGAAGGAGGATTGAGTCAAACTACTTTTTCCAGTTGTTTATCTATTTGATCAATCACGTCACGAAGTCTTACAATTCGTTCTGGTGGAAACTCTGTACTATATCCAGCAGTGGCACCATCAAGAACTTGAAGAACTTCAAGAGTAGATTGTATGTCTAATTTAAGAGTTACTTGTTTTTCTTTGGTCATACATCATTCTCCACACGATTTTCACTCCGAAATACGTCAAATGAGCCCTCAGGATAACGAGCACTCAGTTTCTCATAGTTCATTTGAAGAACTTCTTCAAATGTAATATCAAGTGCCATACAAGCTTGGGCAAGATACCAACACAGATCACCCAATTCACGTTTCATATGAAAAACATTGTCCTCATTATAGGGTTTTCCTTGAAGGACGATTTTCTTCACAACCTCAGTAAATTCTCCCGCTTCAGCACTCATACCAAGAGCAGCAGTTAGGAGACGGGGAACATCTGCATTGTGAGTTGCCTCAAGTTCAGTCATACGGGTAAGTAGTTGTGCAAAGTCACTACTTGCAGGACTGGTGGTTTGGCGAACGAATTCAATATATTTGTTTGTATCAATAACTTTAGTCATACTTTTTTCAATCTCCTTTTAATTCTACAATTAGTTTCCAATAAAGTCAAGTTTTTTAATAGTCCAATTTTTATGGTGTGTCCTTTCACCTTTCATAATCATAACGAATGCAGATTGTTGCAGGTTATTTTCTTTACAAAATTTTGAAAGATTTTTAACTACCACTATTCTACCATCTCTATTTTTTAATTCATAAGTATTTTTGCAATGAGATTTAGAAATTTTTTCTTTACAAGTATCAGTAAGATTTCTCCCAGTTCTATAAGCAATCATTTTATCAATGGTTTCTTTTGTAAGAATTTTTCCTTTATGTGCTTTGCTTATTTTTTGTTTGTGTTCTTCACTTAGAGGTTTTCCAAGTAATTTTTGCCTTCTCTTTTCTACAGAACTTTCTGACTGTCTAAACCCTCTTGAACATTTACCACCCTCCTTTATATTAAATCCATTTTCTACTGTATCGTAAAATTTAATCCAATACTGCTCTCGTTCATCCAATAAATTTTCATTTTCAACTTTTTCAATTATACCATAAACAAAATTATATTTACTGTATTTCTGTATTGCTCTACTAATTTTAGTTTCATTGATTGTTCTAAAATGACGCACAACCCTTCTCTGCAATTTTTCTATAGTTTGTCCTATGTACTTTTTACTAGTAGATAAATTATGAATACAGTAAATAATTCCCATTAGAACTTAAATCCATCAAATGTCTTTTTTGGTTTTTGTTCGTCCCGATATTCATACTCAAAATCATTTCCAGATTTTTGAATATCGGATTGAGCACTCTGTTCTACATCATACAATCTCATCTTAGAGCGGTCAATACCCAATACAAACCTTCTATATTTATCAGTTGATGCGTAACGGTTCTTAAGTTGCTTTACAAGTATTTGTCCCAGTTCTTCAAGTTCCTCTGTGCTAATCAGAGCAAACATAAGGTCAGCAGTAGCAGGAAGACCAAACGACTCTGAAGTATCCGTCAATTCAACATCAGATGATCCAAAACCAGATCTTGTTGTTTGGGTAGCACTGACGATAGGAACATTAAATTCAACAGCAAGACCACGAAGTTCTTCTGCAATTGCTTTCACAAATGTATAAGAGTTAATATTACTATTTCCCTTATATCTACTGGAAGAACAAATATTCAAATAGTCAATAAAAATAATATCAGGTTTAAATGACTTTTTAAGTGCAAGTTCATTCAAAAGTGACTTAAAGTGTCCTGCGTGAGCAGATGCTGTTGGGTATTCTTTAATTACCAAAGAACCCTGGGTCTTCTTAGCAAGATTTGTGATCTTATTTTCAAACATCTGCTTTGGGAGATTTACAATATCTTGAATGGGAACATTCAAGAGGTTCGCATCAATTCTTTCAGCAATGCGCTCTTCTGCCATTTCAAGCGTAATGTACAAAACGTTCCGTCCTTGGAGCAAGACGGAGCTAGCCACATGGCACATGAATAGAGACTTGCCGACGCCCGTACCAGCAAGAGCGATATTAAGAGTTTTGTTAGGGATGCCACCTTTGGTAATTTTGTTAAAATATTCAAGATCAAATTCAATTTTATCCTCCTTTTTGTGATATGCCTCATATCTTTGCTCATAATCTTGCAAGTAATCGTGACCAATATGATTATCAAAACTTACTGCAAGAGCGTCCGAAAGAATAGAGGGAATGCTATCTCTATTCTTTTTGTCATCTTTGCCGTCAGCAATATGAATTGATTCCATAAGTGCTAAGTAAATAGCACGGTCACGGCACCATTTTTCTGTAGTAGAAACTAACCAATTAAATTCTGCAGGAACATCATCCAAGCAAGAAATGATGTGAAGAATTTCTTTAAAAGATTCTTCATTAATATCTTTTCGGTGTTCCACTTCAATACAGAGGACTTCTTTGGTTGCTGGTTGATTATATTGCTCAACAAAAGAAAGTATTTCCTCAAATATTATTTTTTGATTGTTATCCTCAAAATATTCTGATTTTAAAAATGGTATTACTTTTCTGATATATTGTTCATTGTATAAAAGGTTTCTGAGAATTAGAAACTCAACTTTCTCCATAACTAAATTCCTTACGGGCGATTTGATCCAATTTTTCCATTACTTCTTCAGTAAAATACACTTCAGGTTCTTTTAGAATCTGTTTAGCATAAATCTTCTTACCATCAATTTCATAACGACCCGCTACATTTTTCCAGAGTCCACCAAGTTCACCAAGTTCCAGAAGACCATAGTAACGATCAAGGCCGCGCTCATCATAATACAAACGGATTTCAACATCTTGATTCTCCTTACTTAAACGCGATTTATGAGTCTTTGCCTTGATAATGTTTCCAATGACTTCTGTTCCGTCTTTCTCTTTTTTCTTGCTGAGATAGATGATCGTAGAAGCAGCATACTTAAGACCACTACCCCCACCCATTTCTTTTGTAGGAACATACGCACCAATAACATCATAAGTATGATTAGTAACTAACATGGGTATTTTTGCTTGACCCAGTTTCAGAGTCAGCATACGGAAGGCACCCTTAATCAATTGGGATTTAGTCATGTCCCGAACTTCTTTATCGTTCAGAGCATCATTAATCTCCTTACTGGTTGAAAGCATTCCAAGAGAGTCTAGCACAAACATACAAGGACTGCGTTCCCCTTCTGGTTTCTTCATATAAAGGTCAACTGCCTTGAGTGCCTTTCCACGGAACTCTTCAACAGTTACGACATTGACAACCACCAAGCGAGTTGTGTCAATTCCTCTACTTTCCAAAAGGGATTTTGTGATTGCTGCTTCAGTATCAAAATACAAACAATATCCAGTAGGATTATTGTCAAGGAAATTTTTAACGACTGCGAGAGAGAAGAAAGTCTTTCCAGTAGAAGACTCGCCAGCAATAGCAGTAATCTTATTCCCAGATACGCCACCAAATATGCTACCTGAAACCAATGCGTTAAAAATGTAAGAACCTGTGTCCACAAAAGTTTCACTTTCGTCAATCTCTGAAGCAAGTTGTGTATATTCTCCACCAATTTCTTTTACAATATCTTTAAGAAAATCCAAATCCTTTTTCCTCCTTTTTTACGTTTTTATGAAATCTATAGGACCACAATTTAGCATATAAGTCCTTTTTGTCATATTTTTTTAACATTTCAATTAGAATGTCTAATTCCTTATCACTTATTGGTAGTTCCATCAAGAAAAAAATGAATCAAGATTTGCAGTTTTTTCTACTTTCCACCCAATAGAGTCAAGAATAATCTTGAGTGGTTCTAGAAATGCTTTTTCAAATTGTAGGTCATGGTCTATGTATCTGTCAAGATTCAATTCCTTTGGAAATTCCTGAATGAATGAAATAACATTTTCTTGAATTATATTTGGTTTTTTTAGATAGATAAATTTAATTTTCTCTCCATTCTGAATAAGTGAGTACTTATTCGTAAGATTTTTATCTTTAATGAGATGATTGAACAATAGTGCTCCGCGAACGTGAATTGGCGTTCCTTTTAAATAAATTGTATCAGATCCCCTGTATTTGTTAACATCAGAAGCTGAGCGAGGAAACGCAATCTGTTCTGGAGTAAGTTTCCTAAATTGCTTACGAGCATTCTCAATAAAATCAATCACTTCATCTTCAGTTCCACTCATCAAAATCTTGAATGAGTCTTTTAGCATCTTTCGGCAAGGTGCAGGAGTAGAAGATTTAATTGCCTCAATGCCTTTAATCTTTAGTTTGGGTTCCTCATAGCGAACACCTTCACTGTCCCAAACACTCAGAATGTATCGTTTCTTCGCAGTCCAAATACCACGCTCAGCAATACATTCACGTTTCATAAACATTTTTTGGTCGTAAGCATTCACATAGTCGGCCAATTTTTGGTAAGAACTTTCAATATACTTTTCAAATTCCACTTGACAGACCTTATCAAGGAACGAAACAACGCTTTGAGTAGTTTTCTCTCTTCCTGCGAATACCTTGTCCACCAACGGACCCATATTAACGTAAAGAGAATCAGTATCAGAAGCAATAACATAATCAACATCCTCTGTCTTAAGAACTTTGTTTAAATATCTATTCGTTGAATTCATAATCCACTGAATAGAAACCTGTCCAGACAGAGTGATTGCCTCTGCGTTTGCTAGTTTGAAATAACGGAAATACTGATTGCCAATAGCACCATAAGCAGAGTTAAGTTGAATCTTCCTCGCCATTTGGATGTTGTTACATCGCGAAATTTCTTTTTCTAACTGTTTGGTTTTCTTCTTTTCATACTCCTGCTCGGCAATAAGCATCTTCTTCTTAAAGATCACACGTTCATTGTAAATCTTCTCCATCAGTTCTGGAAGAAATCCACGCACATCCTTACGATACATTGCACCATTAGCACAAACCGCATAATCTTTATAAGAACCAAAATTCAATTGCTCATTCAGAATCTTATCAACATTTACTGACGGATGCCTCTCATCCAAAAGGGTTTCTGGTGAGATGTTGTATTGCATAATAAGGTGAGGATATAGTGAATTGAGGTCAAAAGACACAACCCAATCATACTTTCCCGGAATAGGTTCTTTTACATAAGCACCAGCATATTTGGATTCCTTGTCAGAACGTTCTTTGGGGGGAATCACAATATTCCTCTTCTTCAAATAATTGTAGATGATTGTGTCCCACATACGAACCTGATAGAACACATCAGCATAATTCACTTTAGCATCATATGCCAGAGTCAATGCGAGTTCAATCAGTTTCATCTTGTCTTCCAAACGGTCAACAAGTTCTACGTCAACAATGTTATATTCAATAAACTTTTGCCAACCTTTAGTATAAAAGTCTTTAAAAGTATCAAACTCTGAGTGATCCAGTTTTTTCTGCCCCAGTTCAACTTCAGCAATATAATCTAGGCGATAAGATTCCTGTGCCTTATAAGTGAATTTCTTATAAAGATCCAAATAATCAAGTTGAGTCACTCCACCCACATCAAAAGAAGTATGCTTACGTCCATTAATAAAGACTTCACCTTCAGTTACAAGTCCCCAAGGAGAAAGACGCTTCATTAATTTTTCGCCAAGAACTCTGTTAAGTCTCTTGGCAATATATGGAATATCATAAAGTTGAATATTCCATCCAGTAATTACATCAGGAACATCAACCATCCAATAATTAATGAAGTTGCTGAGAAGTTCATATTCAGATGGGCAATAATGATATGTTACATCACTGCGAGTATTCTTGAACGGTTTTACTCCCCAACTAACAATTTTTTTGGTAGTATAGTCCTGAATAGTAATTGCAAGAATTTCCTCACTACAAGATTCAACATCAGGGAATCCTCCTTCTGATGCAACCTCAATATCCAAAGTTACAAGTTTAATTTTAGAAATATCAAACTTAATTTCATCTTCTGGATACTTCTCCGAAATATATTGGTAGATGTACCTGTCATTGCCGTAGATTTCAAATCCATCTACATTTTCATATTTACTGTAAAATTCACGACAATCCCTGACCGTTCCTGGTTGAATAGGTTCTACCGGTTCTCCATTTAGAGTTTTATACTTAGATTCTTTTTTAGTTTTTACAAATAAAGTGGGGAAAAATTCATCCCTATTTTCAAATCGTTTTCCATTATCAACACCACGAACCAAAAATTGATTCCCGATCAACTGAACATTAGTATAAAATCTTAGACTCATTCTTTAATTAAATCCTCATATTTTTCAAGAAGTGTGGGAGTAGGGTCTGCAAGAGTAAGAATCTTATCAGAACTTATCATAAAAGTATTTTGTTTTGTAACCCCAATTAAAAACGGTTCTAACGTATTACCAAATTCAGAGTTTTTTACCGTAAAAGGATTGATTAGTTTGCAATCAGGTTCTCCTAGTTCCGAAGTAACTTCCTCAATCTGACTTATCAGAATCTGATTGTTCATTAAAAGCATCAGTTTGATCATTTTCATTTCTCGTAATTCCTAAAACTTGAGTTTCGTACATTTTTTTAAGATCGCCATTAGGTTCTACAATTGTAACAATCCAATCAGGAGGTACTTCAATTGTAGTTTGATTAGAAAGTTCTGGCCAAGTATGGAGGGAGATATTTATTTTATTTTTAAGATTTTCTTTATCATAGTACTGATGCTCATCATTTACATCTACTATACAAGGATTTTCTAAAATATAGCAAACTAGTTTCTCTGCAAAGAAACCTTCTTTAACATTAGAAATAATATTTTCACCAGACTTTAACAAAATAAGTTTTACTGTCATTTTTACTCCATACCTCTTATGATTATAGCAAGAAAAAAATGAGGAGTCAACCTGGTTTTTGCCAGGTGCTCCTCGCGACGACAATAGTTGCAACTATTTATCTTTTTCTTTTGAACTTACATACCTTTTTGCCAGGAAGCATTGCATAACTAGTAGTCTTCCCATAACACTTTGGTTTTGGTGGCATTGCACCGTAACCAAAATCACCTTTCATTTCTTTTATTATAGATACAAATTCCTGGAAGGTTTTCATCTCTTATGCGTTTTTATGTATTTATAGATAATCCTTTCTTTTGTGATGATCCGGAACAATTCTACCTAGAGTAATCGCTAAAAGACCATCTTCAAAATCAACTGTTCTAACTTCGGTATCATCAGATAAAGTCCAGGATCGTTTAAAACTTCTCTGCGCTAATCCCTTATGAAGGTAATTAGTTTCTGTTTCTTTATCTTCTTTTTGACCTTCAATAAAAAGTTTTCCATCTTGGGTGTAGACATAAACTTCATTTTTTTTAAATCCAGCAAGTGCAATTTCTAATCTAGATTCTACATTACTTACTTGTACAAGATTGTAAGGTGGGTAATTTGAGGTTGTTTCGTGAAGATTAAATAGGCGATCAAAATATTCATCCAATCCAATACTGTTTCGCGTAATTCTATCCATCAAAGCAGGAAGATCCGCAGCAGTATAACGTGCAAGGTTTGTCATTATAGTAGCTCCTTTT
>Ga0315909_10002285_pt1 | contig 24765 bp, 16 predicted proteins | sample LakEriMetagenome_11_FD_203527 | JGI IMG/M metagenome (GOLD analysis project Ga0315909, IMG submission 203527) | Freshwater fungal communities from buoy surface, Lake Erie, Ohio, United States - Buoy 2 MA125 | ecosystem: Environmental > Aquatic > Freshwater > Lake | place: USA: Lake Erie, Ohio...
CATTGGGCGGTGAGCGTCATCTTGGCCGTGACCTTCTGGCCGCCGCGCTCGCCGGGGGTGAGTTCGAGGTGATAGATCAGGCCGAGGTCCACGATGTTGACCGGGATCTCCGGGTCGAAGCAGCCCTTGAGCGCTTCCCAGAGGGCTTCCTGGTTCACGGGGCCGCTCATGACGGCCTCGTCCTTGCGACCATAGGCGTCGACGGCGTCGGCACCAAGGGCTTCGATATCGGCCGGGGCGATGCGGAAGAGGCCCATCGGGGTGCGCACGGTGACCGAGCCGCCGAGGGCCTGGGTGACGGTGACTTCCGTGCCCTTTTCCAGCACGACGACATCACCGGCGGGGATGAGGGTCGAGGCGCAGTCGCGGACGAGGTGATGGACGGAGGACATGCCCAGAAGACAGGCGGTAAGGCCTGCGGACGCAAGCGTGGCGTGCGGTCGGGATGTGCTTTTGAGGGTGGTCCGGTTGCATGCCAAGGTGACACGTAAGGTTGTGGGCGGCCGGCCGACGGCTAACTTCTCCCTCAACCCTTTCCCATGCGTTGTCTCCTGGCTCTGCTCTTCGCCCTTTCCGTCCATGCCGCCCCCGTGCCGATCTTCGACGGCAAGTCCCTCGCGGGCTGGGAAGGCGACGCCGCCTGGTGGCGCGTCGAGGACGGCGAGATCCGCGGCGGTTCCTCGACGGTCAAGGTCCCGAAGAACTTCTTCCTCGCGACCGAGAAGTCCTACCAGAATTTCGACCTCCGCGTGAAGCTCCGTCTCACCGGCACGGGCTTCATCAACAGCGGAGTGCAGATCCGCAGCGTCCGCGTCCCGGGCAGCACGGAGATGAGCGGTTATCAGGTCGACTACGGCAAGGGCTGGTATGGCAAGCTCTACGACGAGAGCCGTCGCAACAAGGTCATCGCCGATTCCCAGGATCCGGCCGCCGTGCTCGCCGCCGTGAAGGAAGGCGAGTGGAACGAGTATCGCATCCTCGCCGAGGGCAGCCGCATCCGCAGCTGGATCAACGGCGTGCCCGCGCTCGATTACGTCGAGACCGCGCCGAACATCGCCCTCGACGGTAAGATCGGCCTGCAGGTCCATTCGGGCGGCATGGCGATCATCCAAGCCAAGGACATCACGATCGAGGAACTGCCGCCTACTCCGGGTGCGCTGACCTGGGACAAGGTGAAGCCCGCCGCGAAGATACCCGAGCCGGCCAAGGCCGCCGCGCCGGTGAAGAAGGACACCAGCTACAACGACGTGCAGGGCGTCCGTCGCTCCGCCGAGGAGCAGCAGAAGCTCTTCAAACTCCCCGAGGGCTTCGAGATCGAGCTCTTCGCCAAGGAGTCCGCCGATTTCGGCAAGTTCATCATGCTGATCTTCGACCAGCAGGGCAGGGCGTGGTCCAGCACCGCGCTGGAATACCCGGTCGACGCCAACGAGAACCCCGCCGCCGCCGAGGCCCTTTATAAGTCCAAGGCCCGCGACAAGGTGATCGTCTTCGACCGGCCCTTCGAGGCGGGGGTACGTCAGCCCCGCGCCTTCGCCGACGGCCTGGCGATCCCCGAGGGCGTCCTGCCCTATAAGGACGGCGCGGTCGTCCAGCACGGCCACGACGTGGTGTTCCTTCGAGACACCGATGGCGACGGCAAGGCCGACAAGCGCGAGGTCCTGCTGGCCGGCTTCGGCATCCAGGATTCGCACCTCTTCCCGCACCAGTTCACCCGCGCCCCGTGGGGTTGGTTCTGGCTCGCGCAGGGCGCCTTCAATTCCGGCAAGGTCACCTCCACCAAGGGAGACGTCACCGACTTCCCGAACACGCGCATGGCGCGCTTCCGTCCCGACGGCAGCTTCTTCGAGCCGACGAGCGTCGGCCCCTGCAATATCTGGGGGCTCGTGCTCACCGGCGAAGGCGAGGCGTTCATCCAGGAGGCGAACGACTACGGTTACCCCGTGATGCCGTTCCATGAATACTCGCTCTATCCCGGCTGCGCGGACCGCCTCGCCAAATCCTACCAGCCGCCGTTCCCGGTGCAGGCCCCGGATTTCAAGATGAGCGGCTCGGGCCTCAGCGGCCTCGCGCTCTCCGATGTCGGCGTCTGGCCGAAGGGCTACGACGGCGTGATGTACGTCGCCAACCCGATCACTTCGAAGGTCAACGCGATCCGCCAGCACCGCGCGGGCTCCGGCTACCGCCTCGAGCGCCTCGAGGATTTCGTCTCCTGCGACGACCCGTTCTTCCGTCCGATCGCCATGACCATGGGTCCCGACGGCTGTCTTTACGTCATCGACTGGTATAACAAGATCATCAGCCACAACGAGGTCGCCCGTAACCACCCGGATCGTGATAAGCAGTCGGGCCGTATCTGGCGCATCAAGCCGAAGGGCTTCGTCCCGCCGGCCGTGCCGGATTACACCCAGCTCTCGTCCGCCGACCTGATCGCGCGCCTCGGCTCCAAGGTGACGGCCGATGCCCATCTCGCCTGGCAGACCTTGGCGGACCGCCGACCTGAGGAGGCCGTCACCCGCGCGCTGGCCGCCCTCGCCGAGGACGCCGCCGCGCCGGCCGGCCGCCGGATCCAGGCTCTCTGGGTGCTCGGCGAGCATGGCCAGAAGATCGGTCCGCTGGCCGAACGCCTGCTGGCCGATCCGAACCGCAACGTCCGCCGCGAGGCGGTGAACGCCCTGCGCCATCTCGGCGCCTGGGAGCCGCACTTCGCCGCGCTGTCCGCCTGCGCCGCCGACCCTGACACGGAAGTCCGCGCCGCGGCTATCAAGGCTCTCGGCGAGGCTTCCGCGAAGTCGCCGGTCGCCCTCGGCGCGCTGATGCGTTTCGCCGGCCCCTCGCTCGAAGGTCCCGTCGCCCCGGATCGTCGCGGCAAGCCGATCAAGGTCGGCGCCGCCTACGAACGCGACTTCGAGCGTTTCCTCGTGCGCATGTATCTCGAGAGCCAGCCGGAGGCGGTCGCCGCCTTCCTCGCCTCGAAGGAGGCCAAAGTCTTGCCGGCCGAAGGACGCATGTTCGCCGCGCTAGCCCTCGACCCCAAGGTCGGCGCCCCGCTCGTCGCTGAGCTTGTCGGTCAGCTGGACCGCGCGCCCGGCCCCGACGAACTCTTCGCCGTCGCCCAGACCCTCGACCAGCCGGCCAGCGTGGCCGTGCTACGCAAGCTCCTCGCCGATGCGGCCGTCCGTAACCGTGTCGTCGAACTCCTCCTTATCGCCCGCACCGACCTCGACCCCGCCAAGGTCGGCCCGGTCGTCGCCGAAACCGCCAAGGCCTTGCTCTCCCAAGGGTCTGCCGAGCGCGCCCTCGCCGCCCAGCTCATCGGCGGCTTCCAGCTGCTCGAATTGGAAGCCGACCTGCTCGGGCTCCTCGCTCGCGAAGACTCCCGTCGTGAAGCGCTCCTGGGGCTTCAGCAGCTCCGCACGACCAAGCCGGAGGCTGTGGCCGCGCTCATCGGTTCCGCTCCGGCGGAGATCTCGAACCTCGCTCTGCGCGCTTTGGTCGCCTCCCGCGCCCCGCAGGCGGCCATGCTTGCGATGGGCTTCTACCCCAAACTGTCCGTCAACGACCGTAAGGTCGTGCTCGATGGCATCAGCGGCACCAAGGCCGGCGCCAAAGCCATCGCCGCAGGCCTGGCGGACAAGACCGTAGCCCTCGCTGACATCGAGACTCCGGTCGCCGAGAAGCTGGCCATCGCGCTGGGTGACAGCCCCGAACTCGCGGCCGTGTCGGCCCAGCTGGGCGGCGTCTTCCGTAGCGTGCTGGCGTTGGATGGCTCAAATGACGCCGTCGCCAAGTCGGGACTCGCCCTCAAGGGCGCCTTCACCGTGGAGACCTGGGTCCGCCTCGACGGCAAAGTCGACAACAACGATAGCATCCTCGGCGCGCCGGGCGTGCTGGATCTTAATTTCGCGGGCGGCGTCTTCCGCGCCTACCTGGGAGCCAAGATCCATGATGCCGTCGTGTCGTCCAAGCCGATCTCGGCGGGCATCTGGACGCATGTCGCCCTCTCGCGCGATGCCGCGGGGCTCCTCCGCCTCTATCAGGATGGCGAGCTGACCGGGACCGCCAAGTCCGCCCACGGGCACGACCTTCCGGGGCTCACCGTCGGCTGGTCTTCGCCGAAAAGCGGCACGCAGGGCGCGTTCGCCGAATACCGGATCTGGAACGTCGAGCGCAAGCCGGCGGAGATCCGCACGAACATGACGCGCACTTTCGCGGGCGAGCAGCTGCCGGGGTCGCTCGTCTTCGCTTCCGCCAGCGGTGACGCCGCCTGGGGCAAGCTCGGCCAGGGCGCGAAGATCGTGCGCACCACCGACGCCCCGCCGCTGCTCAATGGGGAGCAGTTTGCGGCCATCGCCCAGAAGACCGCCCGTTTCACGGCGCTGTCGGCGAAGGCCGGCGACCCCGTCAAGGGCAAGGCCCTCGTCGCGCTCTGCCAGTCCTGCCACATGATCAACGGGCAGGGCGGGCAGATCGGGCCGAACCTTTCCGGCGCCGGCGCGATGGGCATGGAAGCCGTCATCCGCAACATCATCGAGCCCAACGCCGCCATCGAGGCCGCGTATCGGATCTTCCAGGTCAAGCTCAAGGCTGGCGAGGTCATCGAAGCGTTCTACGTCTCCGAGGATGCGACCGCCTACGTGATCCGTCAGGCCGGTGGCGCCGACCGCCGCGTGCCCAAGGCCGAAGTGGCCTCCGCGAAATACCTACGCCGTTCGCTCATGCCGGAAGGCCTGCTCGACGGCTTCACGGACGAGCAGATCACGGACCTCTTCTCCTACTTGAAGACGCTGAAGTAGGATGGGAGGGCTTGGGCTAGGGCCAGGGCTAGGGCTAGTGAGTGGCAGGGTTCTCCTGTCGCCTCTTCTGTCCCTAGCCCAAGCCCTCACCCTAGCCCTATCAGGCCTTCTTCGCTTGCCGAGGGGGCGTAGGGGCTTACGGCTTGAGGCATGTCCGTCTGGTTCAATCCTGCCCGTGAAATCGACGCCCTGCTGCGCAAGGCGGCCGCTTCCGTCCCCGGCCTCGAGGCCGACTTCAATCCGGAGCTGAAGCCGTCCGATCCCCGCCACGCCGACTTCCAGGCTAACGGCGTCCTCGCCGCCGCCAAGAAGACCAAGGCCAACCCGCGCGCCCTCGCTACCGCGCTCGTCGAAGCCGTCCGCGCCCAAGGCGGACTGGACGACAAGATCGTGCAGATGGAAGTCGCCGGCCCGGGCTTCATCAATTTCAAGCTCACGCCCGCCGCCCTCGGCGCCTGGCTCCGCGAGTACCGCGACGAATCCAAGTGGCGCGCCGGCGCGGCCCGCCTGATGGGCGGCCGCAAGGTCGTCATCGACTATCCGTCCCCGAACACCGCGAAGCAGATGCACGTCGGCCACCTGCGCCCGATCGTCATCGGCGAGGCCGTCGCGCGTCTGATCGAGTTCTGCGGCGCCGACCTCGTCCGTGACAACCACATCGGCGACTGGGGCACGAACTTCGGCATCCTCATCCTCGCCATCCGTCGCGCGGGCTTCCAGCTCGACGCCAAGAGCCCGACGGCCCTCGAGGACCTCGAGCGTCTTTACAAGGAGGGCAGCGCCGCCACCAAGGCCGACCCGGCCCTGATGGACGCCGCCCGCGCCGAGCTCGCCAAGCTGCAGTCCGGCGATCCCGCGAACACCGCCCTTTGGAAGGAGATCGTCGAAGTCTCCAACGCCGCCTGCCAGCGCATCTACGACCAGTTCGGACTCAAGACCGATGTCATCCTCGGCGAGTCCTTCTACCGCGACAAGGTCGACCAGGTCTACGCCGAGCTCGCCAAGCACAAGCTGGCCGAGGAGAGCGAAGGCGCCCTCGTGGTCTGGCATGACGAAGAGCCGCGCTTCTCGCGCGACGCCGAGACGAAGATGCCGTTCATCGTCCGCAAGAAGGACGGTTCCTCCAACTACGCCTCCACCGACCTCGCCACGCTCCTCTACCGCGCCGAGCACTTCAAGGCCGACGAGATCGTCTACGTCACCGACGGCCGTCAGCAGGACCACTTCCATCAGCTCTTCCTGACCGGCGGCAAGTGGTTCAAGGCTTCGGGTCGCAAGCTGCCGCGTCTCCGTCACGTCTGGTTCGGCACGATCCTCGGCGAGGACGGCAAGGCCATCAAGACCAAGTCCGGCGAGCCCGTGCGCCTGCAGGAACTCATCGACCAGGCCGAGAAGCTCGCGTTCGAAGCCGTCACCAGCAAGAACCCCGATCTGCCCGAAGCCGAGCGTAAGGCCATCGGCAAGGCCATCGGCGTCGCCGCCATGCGTTACGCCGACCTGTCGTCGAACCGCACGATGGATTATACCTTCTCGTGGGGCAAGCTGCTCGCCTTCGAGGGTAACACCGCGCCGTACCTCATGTACGCCGTCGTCCGCGTCCGTTCGATCTTCCGTAAGAGCGGCCTGGCCGTAGGGCAGGGCGAAGAAGGCGCGACCGATCCGGAAACCCCGGCCGAGATCGCGCTCGCCCGCAAGCTGCTGGCGTTCACCGCCGCGCTCGACCAGGCGCTCGAAGAACTCCGCCCGCACCACCTCTGCACCTATCTGCACGAACTCGCCGCCGCCTACGGCACCTTCTACGCCGCGGACAGCGTCATCGTGGACGACCCCGCCGTGAAGGCCCGCCGCCTCATGCTCTGCGCGCGCACCTGCGCGGTCATGGAAACCGGCCTGCGCCTCCTCGGCATCGAGCCCGTGGAGCGGATGTAAGCGAAGCCAGCCAGAGGCTGGGTTCGAATCCCATCCTCTCCGCCACTTTGGCGCGGGATGTCCGAAATGACGGACTTCCCCGTTATTCCTTTATTAATTGGCTCATTTCGAGGGTGTTGGTGAGCTGCTGTCCATCCGACGTTACCAAAAACTCTACCAAAGATCGGGTGTGCCGGTCCGGGTATGACCATGGACTATGACCAACTGGGAATCCCTCCGCGATTGCGCGCCCGAAAGGCCGTGTCTCGCTTGACTTCGGTCAGGCCGCACGAATCCTGAAGGAGGTGCTTGCCGCCCGTTCCAGATTCTTCGCCTGCTTCGCCTTCTTCCTGTGGGCGACGACCGGCCTCTTCGCGGTCGAGCGTTGCGCCTGCGATGACGCCACGTCGGCCTGCGAGCATGCCGGCATGGCCTGCGCGATGTCCGACGACTGCTCCGACTGCCTGGTTCCTTCCGTCCTGGAAGGGGTCGTTGGCGAGGCCGCGGCTTCGTTCCCATCCCCTGGGGTCTGGTCGGTGGCGCCGTCGCTGTCTCCGGTCTTCGCTTACGACGAGCAGTACGCCATCGCGCCGCCTTGCCTCGCTTTTGATGTTCGGTCGCCCGGATGTCGTCCGCCAGCCTTGAGGGCCGGGACGATGTGTCTGCGAATCTGAGCAGGTAGTCCCGTCGGCGGTGTCTCCGCCCTTCATCCCTGCGTCCGCGACGGCCGTAGGGCGTGCCGTATCAACTGTCCGTCGTTCCAAGGGGGCACCCTGGGCTCACGTCCGCATGCGTCTCATGACTATTTCCCGCTTATCCATCTTCCTCCTGGCCCCGCTGCTTGTCCGCGGAGCCGAACCCAATCCCGTTCCGGTCGAGGTCGCCGACCTCGTCCGCCAAGCCGTCGAGTCCAACCCCGAGCATCAGGCCTACATCGCCGCGCTGGCCGCTGAGCGCGAGGCAGGCTCTTCGGCATCCTCCAACCCAGACCCTGTCCTCTCGGTCGAGGTCGGCCGTAAGCGCCTGCGCGATGCGGGCGGCGCCTTCCTTGACGAAGGTCAGGTCTGGACGGCATCGCTGAGTCAGACCTTCGAGTGGCCCGAACGCCTGCGCCTTCGCCGCGCGATCGCGGACCATCAGGTCGAGATCGCCAAGCTCGGGCTGGGGCGCTTCGAGCAGGCGCTCGAGGCCAAGGCCACGGTGCTGGCTTATCGTCTTTCCCGCGCCCAGGTCCGTGCCCAGGCCTGCGAGGAGGTCGCCGAACGTTTCGCCGGCCTGCGCAAGGCCTTGGTCGGTCGCGACCCGTCCGGCCCCGCCCCGACCATTGAGCTGCGATCGGTCGAGGCCGCCGAAGTCGTCGCGCGCCGCCGATCCGAGGAGGCGCGCTTGGCGCTGCAGCAGGCCTTGCTGGAGATGAACCAGTTGCGCGGCGCGCCTTCGCTCGCCCCGCTCGTCGTCAAGGCGCCGGTGCTCGCGCTCAAGGACGCCCCCAGGCTCGACGAGTTCCTCGCTTCCGCGCGGGATGGCAACTTCTCCTACCGGATGCAGGTGCTCGAGTCCGAGCAGCTCAGCCTGCAGTCCGATCTCGCGCGTTCGAACAGCGTCCCGGGCTTCACGGCCGGACCTTATGTCTTGCAGGACCGCGTGGGCGGGCGCGAGACCATCGTCGGCCTGCGCTTCGACATCCCGCTGCCTGTGAGCGGCCGTTCCGGTTCCGCCGAGCGCGCGGCCAACGAACGCAAGCGGCAGTCGAAGGCGGCCATCGCCGCGGCCTGGCGCGACGTCGAGAAGGACCTCGGCCAGACCTGGCTGTCCTACGCCTCCAAGGTCGATCAGCTGCGCATGCACAAGGACGACCCGGCGGTGCGCTTCGCCGAAGCCGCCAAGCTCGCCGAAAGTCATTTCCGCGCGGGGGCTCTCTCCCTGCAGCTCTTCATGGACGCCCAGGCGGGCTACCTCGAGGCCGTCGACTCCGCCTTGGTGATCCAGGAGCAGGCCGTCGAGGCGGGTTTCCGTCTCCGCGAGCTGAGCGGCGTGAACTTCAATCCCGTCTCCGCCCGATGAGAAACGTCATACTCGCATGCTCACTGGCTGTCTTGGCCGGTTGCGGCAAGCCCGCGACCTCGGTCAGGACCGAAGGCGCCGCGCCGGCGGCCAAGGCCGCCGAATTCAAGAAGGGGCAGGGATTGCTGCTCACCCCGGAGGCGGTCGAGTTCATCGGCCTGCGCAAGGCCGAGGCCCAGGCGAAGGCCGACCGTGTTGTCCTGCCCCGGCAGGCTTTGCTCCGGACGTCCGAGGGTATGTTCGTCTTCGTGGCGAACGGCCAGCGCTGGTTGCGCACCCCGGTGAAGGTCGGCGCCGAGTCCGCCGAGATCGCGGAGATCGCGGACGGTGTGCTGGAGGGCGACCTTGTCGTCGTCGCCGGCGTCTGGGACCTTTGGATGGCCGAACTGCAGGCGATCAAGGGGGGCGTCGGCTGCGCCGACGGACACTGAAATGGTCGCGGCCCTCGCCCGCTGGTCCATCCGCCGTCGCGGCGCCGTGCTGACGTGCGCCCTGCTGCTCAGTGCCCTCGGCTTCTGGTCGGCCTATCGCGTCCCGGTGGACGCCATGCCTGACATCACGGGACCGCAGGTGCAGATCAACACCGCGCTCCCCGCCCTTGCTGCTGACGAGATCGAGTCCCGCATGACCATCCCACTGGAGTCCGAACTCTCGGGCCTGCCGGGTCTCGTGGAGTTCCGTTCTCTCTCCAAGGTCGGTCTCTCCCAGGTCACGCTGATCTTCGAGGACGGCACGGACATCTTCCGCGCCCGCCAGCTCGTGACCGAGCGCATCGGTCAGGCCTCCGGCAACCTGCCGCCGGGTGCCGTGCCCGTGATGGCGCCGATCAGCACTGGCCTGGGCGAGATCGTCTATTACTCCATCGGTTACACGGCGGAAGCAAAGGCGCCGGCCGACGAGGCCACGCGCCTGCGGGAACTCCGCCTGCTGCATGACACGCGGGTGCGTCCGGCCCTTCGCTCCACACCTGGGTTGGCGGACGTCAACGTCATAGGCGGCCATGAGCGGCAGATGCTCGTGGAGCCGGATCTCGCCAAGCTGGCCAAGGCCGGCGTGCCCATGTCGGAACTGCTCCGGGCCGTGCGCCGCAATACCGAGAACGCCGGCGGCGGAGTTGTGTCGCTGGGCGGGGAGGCCTTTACCGTCCGGGCCGACACCCGCGTCCGCACCGCCAAGGACTTGGCCGGCATCCCGCTGCGCCCGGCTGGTCTTGGCCCCGCCGTGACCGTGGGCGATGTCGCCGGCGTCTCGATCGGCAACGCCTCCCGTATGGGCGCGGCCACCGTCGACGGCCATGAAGCCGTCGTCGGCGCCGCCATCATGCTCGCCGGCGAGAACTCCCGCGAGGTCTCGCGCCGCGCGACGGAGAAGCTCGCCGCGATCGGCGCCCACCTGCCGGAGGGCGTGAAGCTGACCGTGCTCTACGACCGCTCGGATCTCGTCGGATCCACCATCCGCACGGTCGAGACCAACCTGCTCGAGGGGGCGCTTATCGTCATCGCCGTGCTGCTCTTGCTGCTCGGCCATTGGCGGGCCGCGCTGCTCGTCGCCCTGGCCATCCCTCTGTCCTTCCTGCTCCTGCTCACGGGCATGGCCGCCTCCAAGGCCAGCGCCAACCTGATGAGCCTGGGCGCGATCGACTTCGGGCTCATCGTCGATGGCTCCGTCGTGATGGTGGAGAACTTCCTGCGACGGCTCGAGGAGCGGGTCCGCGCCCTCGGCCGTCCCCTGACGGAGGATGAGCGCACGTCCGAGCTTTCCGCCGCGGCCGGCGAGGTCGCCGGTCCGATGTTCCTCGGCGTCACCGTCATCACGCTCGTCTATGTGCCGATCTTCGCCCTCGAAGGCATCGAGGGGAAGATGTTCAAGCCCATGGCCGGAGCCGTCGTGGTCGCCCTGGCCGCCTCGGCCGTCGTCGCTCTCACGGTCATGCCTGCCTTGGCGTCCTTCTGGCTGCACGCCGAGGGCCACGCGGAGGAGGGCGGCTTGATCCGTCGGCTCAAGTCAGGTTTCGCGGTGATGCTCGAATGGTGCTTCGCCCATCGGACCGCCGCCGTCGCGGCCTCGGCGTGCGCCGCCCTGGCGGCCGTGATCGGCTACACCCGCCTCGGCGCCGACTTCATCCCGCAGCTCGACGAGGGGTCCATCACGATCCAGTTCGTCCGCGCCTCCAGCCTCGACCTCCGTTCGTCCGTGGACCTGCAGAAGCGTTCCGAGTCCCTCTTGCGAGCCAAGTTCCCCGAGATCGACCATATCTTCGCCCGCATCGGCACGGCCGAGATCGCGAGCGACCCCATGGGGCCTAATGTCGCCGACACCTACATCACGCTGAGGCCTCGCGACACCTGGCGCCGCGAGGGTGGTGCGCCCATCACCAAGGCCCGGCTCGTCGAGCTGATGTCCGACCTGCTCGAACGCACCGTGCCTGGGCAGACCGTGATGTTCTCCCAACCCATCCAACTCCGTTTCAACGAGATCATGGCCGGCGCCCGAGCCGACCTTTCGCTGAAGATCTTCGGGGACGAGCTGTCGGATATGGAGTCCGTCGCCACGCAGGCCGTCGAGGTCTTGCGCAAGATTCCCGGAGGCGGTGATGTCGAGTTCGAAGCCTCCGGCTTATTGCCCTCCGTCGACATCATTCCCAGGCGCGACCAGCTGGTCCGCCGCAACCTGCATGCGGAGGAACTCAATGACATCGTCTCGGCCGCCCTCGGCGGCGCGAGGGCCGGTCAGATTCCCGCCCAAGGGCGCCCCCTGGAGGTCGTGGTCCGTCTGCAAGGCGCCGAGCAAAGTTCGCCGGCTCGGATCGGCGAGTTGCCCGTCTCGGCCGAGGATGGCTCGGGCACGATGGTCGCGCTATCCAAGGTCGCCGACGTCAAGTTGGCCGAGCGTCCCGGCGTCATCACCCGCGAGGACGCGCGGCGGCGCCTGGCGATCCTGATCAACGTCCGGGGCCGCGACACCGAGGGCTTCGTGCGCGAGGCGGAGGCGCGGCTCAGGGCCGAGGTCAAGCCGGCCGGCGGGGTCTACTGGGTGTTCGGCGGGCAGTTCGAGAACCTGCAGCGCGCCCGTGAACGCCTGGCCTTGGTCGTCCCTGCGGCTCTCGGGCTGATCCTGCTCCTCATCTACGCCGGCTTCGGCAGCTTCAGGCAGGCGGCGCTCGTGTTCACCTGCGTGCCGCTCGCCGCCACCGGCGGGGTGCTCGCGCTCTGGCTTCGCGGCATGCCGTTCACGATTTCTGCCGGCATCGGCTTCATCGCCGTCTCGGGCATCGCCGTTCTCAACGGCATCATGCTGATCAGCTTCATCAATCAGCTCCGTGAGGCCGGCGTCCCGCTGCGTCAGGCCGTTACGGACGGCACCCTGACCCGCCTACGCCCGAAGCTCCTGACCGCGCTCGTGGCGTCGCTGGGTTTCGTGCCCATGGCGCTGTCGACCGGCCCGGGCGCCGAAGTGCAACAGCCCTTGGCGACCGTCGTCATCGGCGGTATCTTTACTTCCACCGCCCTGACGCTGCTCCTGTTGCCCGTCCTCTACGACTGGGTCGAGTCGCGTCCCCGTTCTTCTTCCAACCCAACACCCAACCAACCATGAAAACCCTCCTCCTGTCATTGTTCTCAATCGGCGTGCTCGTCGCCGCCGAACCCGCCAAGCCGGCTACCGAACCTCGCCCCGGCCGAGCCCTGGAAGCCCCTGGCGTCCGCGCCGACTTCCTGATTCAGCCGGACCGCAAGGCCACCGTGACCTTCGTCGACGAGGCCGGCAAGCCGGCCGCCCGTGGCGACCGCACCGTGATCGTCAAGGTCGACGGCATGGACATCGCACTGGAGCCTCAGACGAACGGCTTCATCACCAAGGAACCCCTACAGGCCAAGGAGCCGGCCCAGATCGTCGTCCAGATTCGCGCCAAGGCGGACGCCAAGCCCGCCAATTTCCGGGTCACGCTCAACACCTCGCTCTGCGGCGAGTGTAAGCGCCCGGAGTACGGCTGCACTTGCGACCACTGATCTGAGCGTAATCCGCTCTCCAAAAAAGAGGCCCCGCAAAAGCGGGGCCTCTTCGTTGCCGATGCGGTAGGCTTACTTGCCTTCCAGCTTCTTGAGGTACTTCGCCGGGTTCTTCTCGAACTTCGCGACGCAGGGCTTGCAGCAGACCTTGATGGTCTGGCCTTGGTAGACGAACGAGGCCTGCTCGCCCATGGAGTCCAGGTCGTTGTCCGAGACGATGCAGGTCTTCAGGGGATAGGGCTTGGCCGGGGCGTCCTTGGCGGGCTCGGTCTTCGCGGCATCGACGTGTTCATGGTCGTGGGGCTTAGCTCCTTCGGCGGCAGGCTTGGCGGCGGCATGGTCATGACCTTCCGCCAGCTTGGCCTCCGCGGCGCAGCAGGCACACACGGCGCAGCAGGCACACATCTTGTGGTCCATCCCGGCCATCTTGGCCTTGTCGTCGCCCTTGGCGGTCATTGCGGCGTGATCGTGTTCGCCGTCCTTGCCGTCAGCCATGCAGCAGGACTTCATCGCCATGCCCTTCGGCTTGGCCGGTTCGTCCGACTTGGGGGCGTTGCCGGCCTTGGGCAGCTTGGCCAGGTACTTCGCCGGGTTGGCGTCGAAGTCCTTGCGGCAGTCCTGGCAGCAGAGCTTGATCTCCTGGCCTTCGTGGACGAAGACCACGGGCTTGCCCTCGACGCCGAGCTTCTCGTCCGAGACGATGCACTTGTCGAGGGGGTAGGGTTTGGCCGCGCTTTCGACGGCGACGGCGGTGATGCTGGCCAGGGCGGCCAGCAGGATGACGAGCATGGTGTTTTTCATGGTTGTGTGGGTCAGAAGCGGATGAGAATCCCGGCGCTCGCCCCGAAGTCGGAGCTGTAGCCGGCGGTGAGCGAGAAGGTCTTGTTCAGCAGGTAATTCAGATCGGCCGAAGTGAAAGTACCCGTCTTGCGCCCGTGGCGCAAGGCCAGGTCGAGGGAGAAGCGGTCGGACAGCTGGAGCGACTTTGTCAGCTCGCCACGGGTTTCCCCGCCCGCCTGCTGGGTGAGCGTCAGCTGAAGGAAGTAGGGGAGCCGGAAGGTCGCCCCCGCGAAAGCGGCTTCGCGGCCGCCGGGGGACGTATCCGACCGATAGCCGGCCATCAGCGCGAGCCGGGTGTCCACGTAGCGTTGGTAGAGGGCCTCGGTCTCGTGCCAGTCTCCGGCGCGCACGCCCTCGTCCCAGCGCAGGTACCAGTTGTCGCGTCCCGACTGCAACGTCGCGAAACCGGCGAAATGGGCGGTCGTCAGGGAGGCCTGGCCCCATGCGTAGGTCGTGGCCATCGAGTGCGTGGCGGCGGCATGGGGAGGCTCGGCTCCCTCGGCCGAGGTGACACGGATGGTGCGGACCATCCCGGTGATGTGGTGGTAGAGCAGGTGGCAGTGGATCAGCCAATCCCCCTGGCCCTCGTTCGCGGTGAATTCGATCGTGCGCACGCTCATCGGCGGCACGTCGACCGTGTGCTTCAGCGGGGAGGTGGCCGGGTCCTTGTCGTTCGCATCTACCAGCCGGAAGAAGTGCCCGTGGAAATGGATCGGGTGGTGCATCATGGTGTTGTTCACCAGGCGCACGCGGATGGTCTCGCCTTCCTTGACCTTGATCGCCTCGGCCTCTCGGGGGTCGAGTCCGTCGAAGCTCCACTCGTAGCGGATCATGTCGCCCGTGAGCTTGAGCGTGAGCTCACGGTGGGAGGATGCCACGGGATGGGGCTGCGCGGCTCGCATCTTGGCGTAAGGGGAGATGGGGCGTTCCTGCTCCTTGGCTCCGGGTTCCGGGTCGATCTGGTCGAGTATGGTGGTCAGGTAGGCGGCCATGCCGTAACGATCGGGCGCCGGCGGGGGCGTGGCTTCGTGCCGCTCACCCGAGCCGACCCAGGCCGAGACCGAGCCGCTGCCGTCCTGGGCCGTGGATCGGAGCTCCCATGCGCCTTGGGCGGGTACGGTGACGAGCACGTCATAGGTCTCGGCCGGACCGATCAGCAGCCGCTTCTGGTCGAAGGGCTTCACGTCCTGCCCGTCGGCGGCGACGATGCGCAGCGGGCCGGTCGCGGCGTCCAGATAGAAGTACGAAGCCGCGCCGGCGTTGATCAGGCGGACGCGGACGGTCTCGCCAGGCTTGCCGGGAAGCTCCAGGCGACGCCGGCCGTTCATCAGGAACGCGTCGTAGGCCACGTCGGAAAGGTCCATCGGCGGAACGAGCGCCTTCTCGCGGGCGAGGTATTCGCCGAGCTTGCCGGCTTGGTAAGCGCCGAGGAGCGATTGGGACGTGCCCTTGCGGAACGAATACCAGTCGCTGCCGCGAAGGAGTGAGCGCTGCACGTCGCGCGGGTCCTCGTCGGTCCAGTCGGAGAGGATGACGACCTCGTCGTGATCGGCGGCCTTCGTCTCGGTCTTGGGCTCTATGACGATGGCGCCGTACACGCCTCGCTGCTCCTGATGTCCCGTGTGGCTGTGGTACCAATAGGTGCCGTGTTGCCGCACGAGGAACTCGAAGGTGCGGGACTGGCCCGGGCCGATGACCGGGGTGGTCACGACCGGCACGCCATCCTCGATGTTGGGCACCAGCAGGCCGTGCCAGTGGATAGAGGTGGAGTCGTCGGCTAGCCCGTTGACCACCGTGATGCGTGCGACGTCGCCCTCGCGTAGCCGAAGCACCGGGCCGGGGGTGCCTCCGTTGATGGTCAGGGCCTGGACCTTGCGGTCAGCTGGGCTGAGCGTCTGCTCGGCGATCGTGAGGCGGTACTCGACCACCCGGGCCTCGGGGTGCAGTGCAGAGGCCTTGGGCGCTGTCTCCATGGCGTCGAAGTAGGCCTTACGGCAGATTTCGCAGGCCTGCGCGTAGGACGCTATGGCGACTGAGGCGACCATGAGTCCCCAGGTCGAGGTCCTTCCGGCTTTGCGAGCTTGGTGGGCGAGCATGCAAGTACATGTCCGCGTCCCCCGGCATCCCCCCCCCTGATGAAATACCCCGTGCCAAAAAGATTTAGGGGGGGACAGGGCGGGGTCCGGACATTAGAAAGGTACCATGAGCAAGGATTCCATCGACGAGTTGTTGTCCGCTTGGGAAGTTTCCCCCCGTAGGCGCGAGGCTTTTTCCAGCCAGGTCATCGCAGGTCGGCCGCGTGGCCCGATGGTCCGCGTCTCCGCCGCCGTGCTGGCGGTGTTCCTCGTCGGCGGCTTGGCCGGCTGGCGGGCCAATACGGATGACACCCGTCAGATGGCGAAGGCCCACGCCCGGTCGATCGTCGAGGCTTCCTCCCGATGAGGACGCGACTGCTGCTGACCATCGTCCTGGCCTCGTTGTTGGCAGGTTATGCCGGATGGTGGGTTGCGCGTGACTTCAGGAAGGCCGAGGCCTGCGAGCGCGGCTCCGAGCTCGGCTGGCTCCAGGCCGAATTCAGGCTAGACGATACGGCTGTCGCCAGGATCGGGCAGCTCCAGCGTCGTTTCGAGGAGGAGTGCGAGGTGCACTGCGAGCAGGTTCGCCAGGCTCGTGCCCTGATGGCGACGAAGCCCGGCGACGAATCTAAGGTCCGGCTCGAGGCCGCGCTAGGCAAGTGCCAGGCTTCCCGTCGCGAGCACGTCCTTGCGATCGCGGCCTGCATGCCTCCCGAGAAGGGCAAGGCCTACGTGGATCTCATCATGCATCAGGTCGAAGCGCTTTCCCATGAGGGAGCGCCTGGCCTTGATGGGCACCATAAGGCCAAATGAGTCTGCTGCCTGCCAAGGACGACCAGGCTGGCTGGCGGACGCTCTTTGACGAATGGAACCCGCGGATACGGGGTTACCTCCATCGTATGCTGCCTGATTCGGCGGACGCCGAGGAGGTCGCCGCCGAGGCCTTCGCCACGGCTTGGCGCACCTCGGATCGGTTCACCGGCGGCAACGTCTCCACCTGGTTGTTCGGCATCGCGATCAACCTGGCCAGGAACCGCCGGCGCAGCTGGCTCCGCCGGCTGGCCAGGTTCACCGGCCTGACGCCTGAGATCCCGGAGGGTTCCGTCGAGGACCGCGCCGACGTGGACGAGCGCGCCGCGCTGGTGCGCGCCGCGGTGCAACGCCTGCCTGAGGGATTGCGCGAGCCTTTGATCCTGACGGCGTACTCGGGCATGTCTCATCAGGAAGCAGGGGAGGCATTGGGGCTCACTGCCAAGGCCGTCGAACGTCGAGTAGCCTCCGCCAGAGAAAAACTCAGGGCAGAGTTTTCTGGCCGACAAGATTGATGAAATTACTTGCGCGCTAAAATCGCTCGGGTAAATTAGCAGAGTTGGCAGTTAACTTGTCCGCAAACTGTCCGCAAAGTTTCTCGGTCGTTGGAGTTCAACGACATACAGACGAGAAGCATTCCTTCGAATCCCATCCTCTCCGGCGGATTCAGGTGGGCTATGGCAGGTTCTGGGTAGACCTCTTTAGGAGGCCGGATAGAAAAAGCCTCACCCCATGGAGACTCCTGCCCCGAAGTCGGAACGTCTGTTATCCCTCGATGCCCTGCGTGGCTTCGACCTCTTCTGGATCGTCGGCGGACATGGCATCCTCCTCGCGCTCTTCAAGCTGACCGAGTGGGGCTGGCTTGGCGCGATCGATAGCCAGCTCAAGCATGTCGAGTGGCATGGCTTCCTGCCTTACGACCTCATCTTCCCGCTTTTCCTCTTTCTGGCCGGTGTCTCGACGCCGTATTCGCTGACCCGTCGTCTGACCGAAGGCGCTCGCGGTGAAGTCATCCGGAAGGTCATCCAGCGTGGCCTGATCCTCGTTTTGCTCGGCATCATCTACAACAACGGCCTCCAGTGGAAGGGAATGGAGAACATGCGTTTCGGCAGCGTGCTCGGGCGCATCGGACTCGCGGGTATGTTCGCCCAGCTGATCTTCGTATTCCACTACGAGACACCGAAGCGTCTTTGGATTTGGCTCGTCGCGGTCCTGCTTGGCTACTGGGCGCTCCTGTCGTTCGGTCATGCGCCTGGCTTCGCGCCTGGCGACCTGTCGATGGAGGGAAACTTCGCCAGTTACGTCGATCGACTCCTGCTACCCGGCAAGCTGCATAAGGGCATCCACGATCCGGAAGGCCTGCTCGCGGTCCTGCCGGCGATCGGTAACGCCTTGCTCGGTATCCTCGCCGGCCTCTGGCTGCGACGTTCCGCGGAGGAGGTCTCCGGGGGTCGTAAGGCCGCGGGTGTGGCAGTCGCGGGTCTCGCCCTGCTGGCTGTCGGCGGCCTCTGGAGCTTCGTCTTCCCGTTGAACAAGAACCTCTGGACCAGCTCGTTCGTGCTCTGGACGTGCGGTTGGGCGAGCCTCCTGCTGGCTTTGTTCTACTGGACCATCGACGTGCGCGGCTGGGCGCGCGGGTTCGGCGCTTTCTTCGCCGTGATCGGGATGAATTCCGTCCTCATCTATATGTCGGGTAAGTTCATCAGCTTTGACTTCACCGGACAGGCCCTGTTCGGCGGCCTCGCTCGGGCCTTCCCGCCGGCCGTGGCTTCGGTGGTGCTCGTCACCGGTATCTTCGCCGTGAAGTGGCTGTTCTTCTGGTTCCTGAAGAGGCAGAAGGTGTTCCTGAGGGTGTGACATCAGGTTGAGCGAGGCCGCTCAACCCTACCCAAGGCAGGGCTTGTCATCCGGGCCGTCGTAAGGACGCTGTCGGGATGGACGAACCTGAGCTCAAGGTCACGCGCGGCGACATCATCGCCCGTGGCTTGCTGTGCCACTGTCCGAACTGCGGCAAGCGCGGCCTGCTCGCCTCTTGGTTCCGGCTGGGCAAAGCCTGTAACGCCTGTGGCATGGACCTCGCCCGGTCCGCGGGCATCTACTCCGGCACGACCTCCATCGGCTATGTCGCCGCGATCGTCTTCGTCATCACCCCGATCTGCTTCCTCGTGGGCTTCAAGGTCCTGTCCGTGAAAGCCGGCGTCCTGCTGGGTATCTTCGGCACCTTCGGATTCATCGTCTTGGTCTACCCCGTCATGCTCTGCTGGATGGTCATGGCCTACCACGTGGCCCTGCCGGGGGAATTGCCCGTCAACGGCGGCCGGGAAGGGCGGGGCGAGTGAGCCTTCGGGCCTTGACATACATCTTCATATCTGGATAAGAAGATACTTCGGATGTCCCGCACCCAGCTCATCACCGCTCTCCGCAATCCCGTGCGCCCCACGGTCTCGGTGGAATTCTTCCCGCCCAAGGACGCGGAAGGCGGCGCGCGCATGCTCAAGGTCGCCGCGACGTTGAAGCCTCTCGGCATCGATTTCGCCTCCCTGACCTACGGCGCGGGCGGCACCTCCCGGGACACCACGATCACCTACGGCGCGGAGCTCGTGAAGATGGGTATCCCGCTGATCGGCCACCTCACCTGCGTCGGCCATTCTCGGGCGGAGCTCTCCGCGATCATCGAGCAGTATGACCGCGCCGGTTTTTCCGGTATCCTCGCTCTTCGCGGCGATCCGCCCAAGGGCCAGAAGGATTTCGTCGCGCATCCCGAAGGCTTCGCCCATGCGGAAGGCCTCGTGCGCCTCATCGGCGCCGCCCGCCCGGATCGTTTCGCCGTCGGTGTCGCCGGTTTTCCGGAGCGTCACCCCGACGCCACGGACGACCTCGCCGACATCCGTTTCCTCGCCGGCAAGGTCTCGGCCGGCGCGGACTTCGTCACCACCCAGCTCTTCCTGGATAACGAGGACTACTTCCGTTTCGTCGATCGTGCCCGCGCGGCCGGTGTGTCCGTGCCGATCCTCCCGGGCATCATGCCCGTGCTCTCCTTGAAGCAGGCGCGTACTTTCTGCGGTTTCTGCAAGGCGCGGATCCCGGACGCCTTGGTGCGCGAACTCGAAGCCTGTGGTCCGGACGAGGAAGCCCAGCGCAAGGTCGGCGTCTCGTGGGCCGTCCGTCAGGCCCGCGGCCTGCTCGCCCGCGGCGCGCCTGGCTACCACGTCTATATCCTGAACAAGGCCGAGTCGGCGGTGGAACTCTTCGCTCAGCTCCGCGCCTGAGGCCTCAATAGGTTTGCCGTCCCGAGGGCGACGAGGTGTCATCCCGCATGCACGAGGCCTCTGACCATCCTGGCTGGAAGCGCGGCTTCTGGAGCCTGATGGCCACCCAGTTCCAGACCGCGTTCAGCGACAACGCGCTCAAGAACCTCGTCATCCTGCTCGTCCTCGGCAGCGCCATGCCCGTCGAACAGCGCAATACTTACGTCGCGCTCGCGGGCGGACTCTTCGCCGCTCCGTTCATCTTGTTCTCGATGCTCGGCGGTTGGCTGGCGGACCGGTTCAGCAAGGCCGCGGTGATGCGGGCGGTGAAGCAGGCCGAGGTCGGTATCATGCTGTTCGCGGCGGCGGCTCTGGCGTTCGAATCGGTGTGGCTGCAGCTCACGGCCGTGTTCCTCATGGGCTGTCATAGCGCGATCTTCGCGCCGTCGAAGTATGGCATCCTGCCGGAGCTGCTTCCGCATGACCGTCTCTCGTGGGGTAATGGGATCTTCGAACTGCTGACGTTCCTCGGGATCATCTTCGGCATCGCCGCGTCAGGCTTCCTGGCGGAAGCCTTCGCCGGAGGGCAGGGGATGTCCGGCCTCCTGCTCGCCGCGCTCGCCGTGCTCGGCTGGGCTTGCAGCCGGGGCATCACGCCCGTGCCGGCGGCTAACCCGTCTTGTGTCCCCCGCATCAATCCCGTGACCGACCTCTGGGCTCGTCTACGGCTCATGCGGATGGACCGGGATCTCTGGCGGGCCAGCTGGGGTAACGCGGGCTTCTTCTTCGTGGCCGCGCTGGTGCAGATGAACCTCGTCATCCATGCGCAGGACGTGCTGGCGCTGAGCAAGTCCCAGAACGCCTACCTCACGCTCTCGCTCGCCCTCGGCATCGGCTTCGGCAGCGTCACCGCCGGGTATGCTTCCCGTGGTCGCATCGAATATCGTCTCGTCCCGGCCGGCGCGGTCGGTCTGGCCCTTTGCGCGGTGCCGCTCGGCCTGGCCGGCGTCGGCCTGACCGGCTTCGTCATCAGCCTGGTCGGACTGGGCTTCTTCGCCGGACTCTTCATCGTCCCGATCGCCGCCGTGCTCCAGCATCGTCCGTCGCCGGAGGACAAGGGAGCCGTCCAGGGCGCCGCGAACGTCCTGAGCTTCGTCGGCATCCTCGGCGCCGCCGGCGTGCAGTGGCTGGCATCGAGCTGGCTGGGGCTCACCTCCGGGGAGGTCTTCTGGGCCTGCGGCGCGGCGGCGCTGGCGACGGGCGCCTATGCCGCGATTTCCCGCGGCCGGTTCATCGAGGCCGAGCCCCGCTGAAGGGTCCGGTCGTTCAGACCGTCGCCAGCACTCGCTGCTTGATCTCGGCGACGGGCATCGCGTTGAGCAGGACGGGCGAGAGGCGGTTCTCGTTGATCGGCGGGAGCGCCGTGAGGTGCTCGCTGAGGACGAGGTTGCGGTTCGCGGCGACTTCGTCGACGCGGTCCACCGGCGTGAAGCGCGGGGTCGACTTGAGGACTTCCGGGTTCGTGCGGATCAGTTCGCCGATGGCCAGCACGACCTCGGCGAAACGATCCAGCTCTTCCTTCGTGTAGGACTCGGTCGGCTCGATCATCAGGCCGAAGACCTCCGGGAAGGCGACGGTCGGGGCGTGGAAGCCGAAGTCGAGGAAGAGCTTGCCGACGCGGGCGATGATGCCGGCGCGCGGGATGCCGGCGGCCTCGATGCGCTTGAAGTCCTCTTCGGTGAGCGTGAGGATGAACTCGTGCATGCGCGGCACGCCGTCGGCCGCGGCCGGCAGCGACGGGAAGGACTTGCCGAGCTTCGAGAATAGGTAGCGGCTGGAGAGGACGGACATCGCGGCCATGCGGCGGACGCCTTCCTTGCCGAGACGCTGCAGGTAGGTGTAGACGCGCACCTTGTGGGCGAAGTTGCCCCAGTGGCGGTGGAAGGAGCCGATGCTGTGCTTCGGCTTCACGGCCACGTAGGTGTCGCCGTGCTTCTCGATCTGGAAGCCCGGGAGGAAGTCGACGAGGCGTTCGGACACGGCCACGATGCCGTCGCCGGGGCCGCCGCCGCCGTGCGGCACGGTCCAGGTCTTGTGCAGGTTATTGTGGACGGCGTCGACGCCGAGGGCGCCGAGGTTCACCCAGCCGGCGATGGCGTTCATGTTGGCGCCGTCCATGTAGACGAGGCCGCCGATGCGGTGGATCTCCGCGGCCATCTTCTGGAAGTCGGTCTCGAAGACGCCCGAGGTGTTCGGGTTGGTCACCATCATGCCCGCGATACGTGGACCGAACTCGGCGATCTTCGCGGCGAAGTCGGCCTGGTCGACGCGGCCGTCGGGGGCGGACTTCAGGAGCACGATGCCCGAAGGCGAGCCGTCGGGGTTGCGCTTCGTGGCGTAGCCGGCCGTGGTGGCCGTGGCAAAGTTCGTGCCGTGGGCGGTCGTCGGGATCAGGATGATGTCGCGGTGCTGGCCGTGGTGGCGGTGGTAGGCCTGGAAGAGCTTGAGGCCGACGAGTTCGCCTTGGGCGCCGGCGACGGGCTGGGTGGTCAGGCCGGCGAGGCCGGTGATCTTACGGAGCCATTCCTGGATCTGCCAGAGGAGCTCGAGCGAGCCCTGCGCGTCCTCGGCGGGCGCCTGCGGGTGCAGTCCGGTGAAGCCCGGCAGGCCGGCGGCCCAGTCGTTGATGTGCGGGTTGTACTTCATCGTGCACGAACCGAGCGGGAAGCAGCCGGTGTCGGGCGAGACGTTGAGTTCGCCGAGCTTCGAGTAATAGGCCTTCAGTTCGGAGAGCGGGAAGGAGGGCAGGCCCACGGCGCCTTGGCGGAGCAGGGTAGCAGGGACTTCGGCGAGGGCCTTCGTGCCGGCGGATTTGCCGTAGAGGCCTTCGAAGAAGGCGACGAGCTTGTCGGTGTCGGCGGCGGTCTGGAGGTCGCTGAAGGAGATCTTGAGCAGCGAGCAATTGCAGGGCGTACGGCCGGTGATGTCGACGCCCACGTGCAGGCCGGCGGCGCGTCCCTTGGCGATGACGGCGGCGGCGGGCTCGGGGAGCATCAGGCTGAACTCGTTCCAGAAGGCCTGGTCGGCGTAGCAGACCTTGAGGCCCGGGATGTTGTGCAGCTTCGCGGCGGCGCGGCGGGCCTGGTCGCGGCCGGCGACGCAGGCGGCGGCCATGCCGGCTTCGCCGCGGGCGAGGATGGCCGCGCCGGCGATGGTGGCGATGAAGGCTTGGTTGGAGCAGATGTTGGACGTGGCCTTGTCCTTGCGGATGTGCTGCTCGCGGGTGGACATCACCATCACGATGCAGTCGCGGCCGGCGTTGTCCTTGGCCTTGCCGACGAAGCGGCCGGGAGTCTCGCGGACTTCGTTCTTCTTGTCGGCGTGGTGGCGGACGGCGAAGAGGCCGAGGCCGGGACCGCCGAAGTTGGCGCCGATGGCGAGGTGCTGGCCTTCGCCGACGAGGATGTCGGCCCCTTTCCGTCCGTATTGCGCGGGGGCCTTGAGGCCGCCGGTGGCGAGGAGCATCGGGTCGACGACGGCGATGGATTTCACGCCGGCGTCGGCGCAGGCATCGGTCAGGGCGTCGACGTCCTCGAGGAGGCCGAGCGCGTTGACCTGCGGGAAGATCACGGCGGCGAGCTGCTTGCCGAGGCGCGCGGCGGAGGCGGCGATGCCGGCGGCGGACAGGCGGCCGGTGGCGTCCTCGGGCGCGAGGTATGCCAGCTTCACCGTGGTGCCGGCGACATGCGTGCGGAGGACTTCGAGGTCGGTCGGCAGCAGGTTGCCGGCGACGAGCACGGTGTTGGCCTCGGCGTCGCCCATGCGCACGGCGCACACGGCGGCCTCGAAGAGCGCGCTGGCGCGCTCGTAGAGCGAGGAGTTGACGGCTTCGAAGCCGGTCAGCTGGGCGAGCGTGGACTGGTAGATCCAGTGCGTGATCAGCGTGCCCTGGGAGCGCTCGGGCTGGTAAGGCGTGTAGGAAGTCGTCAGGTTGCGGATCGAGCAGACGTGGCCGACGATCTCATGCGTGCGGTAGACCTGCAGGCCGTCGCCGAGGAAGGCGGTCTTGACGGAGTTCTTCCGCGAGAGCGCTTCCATGCGGTCCGCCAGGGCCTGATAGCTGAGTTCTTGGGGGAGGTCCTGGGGGCCGGCGAACTGCACCGCCCGGTCGATGTGCGCATACATGTCCGGGAAGTCCTTCGCGCCGACGGCGGCGAACATCGCCTGGATGTCGGCCTCGGTCGCCGGGATGTAATGGCGGGCGAGTTCGCGGGTGATCTTGGACGGATCGTAAGGCAGTTGAGCCATGGTCTTGACGATGGTTTTTGAAGGAGGAAACGGGTGTCGCAACCGCCCACCAAGGGACGGTGGGGGTATTAGAGAATCAGGGTTTCGGCATAAGGTTTGGCAACCCCTGCCGAGCCTTGTGAATAAGTCGGCCGGCCGAGGCACGTTGCCATCGGCGGAGGGGTGGCCATGGTCGGCCTATGACCAAGCAGGAACGAGCTAACTACGTGGGCAAGGAGCTCGCGAAGCTCTATCCTGAGACGCCCGTGCCGCTCGACCACACGGACGCCTTCACGCTCTTGGTCGCGGTGGTGCTTTCGGCCCAGTGCACCGACAAGAAGGTCAACGAAATCACCCCGGCGCTGTTCGCCGAGGCGGGTACGCCGGCCAAGATGGCCGAGATGACCGAAGCCCGGGTGCTGACGCTGATCCGGCAGCTCGGCCTGGCGCCGCAGAAGTCCAGGGCGCTCGTCGGCCTGGGCAAGATGCTCATGGCCAGGCACGGCGGGCAGGTGCCCCGGACGTTCGAGGAGCTCGAGGAGTTACCCGGCGTCGGTCATAAGACCGCCTCGGTCGTGATGGCGCAGGCCTTCGGCGTCCCGGCCTTCCCCGTCGACACGCATATCCACCGTCTGGCCAAGCGCTGGAAACTCAGCCCCGGGAAATCTGTCGAGCAGGTCGAGAAGGACCTCAAACGGCTCTTCCCGGAGGACAGCTGGAACCGGCTGCACCT